>Ga0316207_10001045_pt1 | contig 37146 bp, 33 predicted proteins | sample 6weekpyrite_MG_FD_204943 | JGI IMG/M metagenome (GOLD analysis project Ga0316207, IMG submission 204943) | Microbial mat bacterial communities from mineral coupon in-situ incubated in ocean water Damariscotta River, Maine, United States -... | ecosystem: Environmental > Aquatic > Marine >... | reverse complement strand
ATAGCGGTATTTTTGCCTTAGTCACTTCAATTCTTGAACAGAAAGGCGCTGATATTGCTGATGCACGAGTCATTCGTTCATCTTCCGGCTATTGTTTTGACTCATATATTATATTGAACCAAGATGGGAAAAAGATTACCGCGCAAGAGATTAAAAATGACATGCGCGAAACAATTGATAAAGAATTAGCGGACGATTCTAGTAGCGTCTACGAAATTAATCGCTTGCCAATAAGGCAACTTCGACACTTTACAATGAAAACAGATGTTCAATTTGATACTGATACGCGTAATCAGCACACTATTATGGAAGTTATAACGGCTGACCGTGCAGGACTTTTAGCTAGCATTGGTAAAGCACTTAGTGAAAACCAAATGCAACTTCACAATGCAAGAATTAGTACTTTCGGAGCGAGAGCTGAAGATTTATTTTACATCACTGATGCGAATGGAGAACTTCTCGATATCACAGCGAAAGAAATTTTGCGAAATTCAGTTATTAATGTACTTGATCATAATAATGAATAACGATCACTTTAATTAACTATTCGCGAAGTTTAATAATCGTTGACGTAATTTATTACCCAAACCATGCTGATTACAAAAACGGTTAATTCGCATGGTACTTGGCCATGAATGAGTTAAATCGCGTAATCCTACTTTGATGGGTGCGTTGCAAACGATCGTTGCTAATTTTTGTGACACAAATGCCAACTCTTGGTGTTCTTCTAGTAAACTATGAACACGCTTAGCCCCACGTATTTTACTCCGTTTAACAGTATCTAATTCATTATAAATATTTTGTAATGAACCATATTTATTTAATAAATTAATTGCTGTTTTCTGTCCAACACCGGCAACACCCGGTATGTTATCAACACTATCTCCAGCTAACGCAAGCAAGTCGATCATTTGCTCTGGCCTAGTGCCAAATGCTTTACAACATTCTTGGTAACTAAACTTTTTATCTTTTGCATAATTCCAAAAATAATCCCCTTTAGTCACCAGCTGCGATAAATCCTTATCAGTAGTCACAAATGTTGAATTGAAGTTATATCGGCTTACTTTTTTTGCTAACGTACCTATTAAATCATCTGCCTCGTACCGTTTGCTAGAAAATGTGCTTATACCCAAAACTTCAGTTAGTTTCTTACACAGCATAAATTGATACTTAAGATCTTCCGGCGCTTTATCTCTATTGGCTTTATATTCTGGATAAATTTTATTGCGAAAACTACTTGTGAGACTTGCATCGAAAGCTGCTGCAATATGTGTTGCCTGCGTTTTTTCCAATAATTGACACAAAAAATAGGCATAGCCATAAACCGCATTAACTGGTTTGTTATCATTATTGACAATAGAATCAGGCATTGAAAACCATGCACGAAAAACATATATACTCGCATCAATAAGGTATATATTTCTTTTATTCAACCGAGGAAACTCATTTTGCTAATTACTGATTGCTTTAGCGCATCATCAAAATAAGGGGAATCTTCAGGGCATCCATACAAATACTGCTCCCACTCTGCCCATTGCATTTTAAAATCAATGTCACCGCAACTTAGTAGGCGAACAATTACATTATTGATTTTCCATGGGCCTTCACCACTAATTTCCCCAGCCAACAAGTACGCTGCAGGAAGTTCCGATTCAAGCCAATAGGGTTCTGTGTAAACCATTCCTTGAGGGTGGTGGAATTTATCTGCGACTAACCTTTTTTCCCCATCAGGATACTGAACCAACAACGGGGAGGTAAGCGTAAAAATATCAGCCATAGTTATTTATCGGGGTAAAATTCTAAAACTATTTTAGCTTGGTGCTAGTAATTCATTAATCATTAGTGGTTTTTCCACACCATAGCCCTGGGCGAAATCCACACCAATTTCTTCTAACATGCCTAAGGTTTCTACGTCCTCAACATACTCAGCGATAACAGTTTTTCCCATGAAATGACCAATTTCACAAATTGATTTAACAACGGCATAATCACTAACACTTGTTTTCATTTCCTTAATAAACGTGCCATCAATTTTTAAATAATCAACTGGCAAATTTTTCAAGTACGCATAAGAAGACATCCCACTGCCGAAATCATCCAAGGAGAAGTGACAGCCTGTAGTTTTTATCCGATTTATAAAATCAGCTGAATCAGATAAACTTTCTACGCCAATTGTTTCGGTAATTTCAAAACATAAAGCCTCAGCTGGCACTCCAGATTCATCAATTTGACCTATAATGTAATCAACTAACCTTTCGTCACTTAATGATCTGCCTGATAAATTAATTGAGAATGAACCGACAGAGTCAAGAATAGCTTTGTTACTACTAATCCAAGTCAAGGCTTCTTTGATAACCCAACGATCTATATCAGAAATCCGATTAGACCATTCAGCCGCTTCAACGAAATCCTGAATCGAAACACTGTTGCCATGATCATCCACCAGAACAAGAAGGATTTCATAATGAGGTTTCTCTGACGCGGCTTGTGAAATTGGTTGAATTTTCTGACAACGTAGTCTCAACTTGCCTTCATCCAAAACATCATCAATCTTGGATACCCAATTTATAATTTCAGAACGATGCGAGAATCGAGTTTGTCCTGAGCGATACAACTGAGTTCGATTACCACCCATTTCTTTCGCAATACTGCAACTGGATTCTGAGTTTTGCATAAGGCTGGTAATACTTTCACTTTGATTATTAATCATTACCAAACCGATACTAGTACCCATCGAAACTCGTTTGCCATCCCACATAAATTTATGATCGCGGGCTTGGTTAATAAGTTCATCTGATATCTCTAATGCATCTTCGAGATCAACATCTTCAAGCAACAACCCAAATTCATCACTACCTAAACGCGCTAAAATGCTCGAACATCCTTCTGAGGAAGAGAGTATCTTAGACACTTCAACTAGCAACATATCCCCTGCCTCATAACCGTAAGTCGTATTAATAACATTGAACTGATCAAGGTCTACGAAAAGTAACGCATGCCGAATATCTGTGTGACGAGAACTAATTAAAGCCTTACCAATTTGTTTTTCAAATTCACGACGGTTAATTAAACCAGTTAATGGATCGTGTGTAGATTCATGCACTAACTGTTCATTCAATTCCTGAAGCATTGAATACTGCGCACGATCCATAGCAGGTTCATTCGCATCGTCCAATGTCATCGCCAAGCCCTTGTGAAGCAAGCTTGCTAATTCTTCATAAAAAATAACTCTTTCTTTATTCCCAACTGCATCAACAAAAACTATTTTACTAGTGTGTTTGGCAATCCATGCTGCGCGTAACCGTTTGGGGTTTTCTGTGCCTAAGTCAAATAAAATCCAATCTCCTTCTTCAACACGATGAGCTCGACGCAACCATTTTTTGTAATCATCCTCAGTGTTGAATTCACTGATAAGGTTTGGCACAACCACTTCTTCTTGATCTGCATTGGCTTCAAAGTCAGTTACTACCCGCTTTAATTTGTCTTCATACTTTTTATCTTGTGCTTTAATAAGAATGTCTAATTGATCCGAAACGCGATCAAAAACAGACAATGTTCCATCAAAATCCGAACCGATTAAATTAACTAACCAATCAAGTGCTTTTCTTACTCCGTTGGTTCCCTCAGTTTCTTCCTCACCAATCAGCAAACCTAACTGAGCGATTTTATTAACTACCTGACGCACAAGATGATCGCGATCTAAAAATAATGTGTCGTCTTCAATGGCCATTTTAAGTACAGGCATTTCCATTTGAGACAGCCAATGGTGCATGCTTTCAGGAACCTGCACATCAGTCAGAATAGTATCGAATATACTATTAGAAACATCGATAATTTGGTTCTCTCGAGGCGCAACTATTTTTTTCTGACCATTTTCATCTAACTCACCAGAAAGTGAGGAATAGATTAGCTGTTTAAAATCTTCACGGTCCAGTTCAGTGCACTTAGATTCTATTTTTGACAATGTATTTAGCACTTCATTAGAAGTCAGTGCTTCACCACGAGGTTTGGCATCAGCATTAGCCGCTTGCTGAACGTCATTTGCAGCTGTGGAACTATTCTTACCTTGTCCTTGTCCTTGTCCTTGTCCTTGTCCTTGTCCTTGTCCTTGTCCTTGTCCTTGTCCTTGTCCTTGTCCTTGTCCTTGTCCTTGTCCTTGTCCTTGTCCTTGTCCGCGTAACTGTTGTTTCAACGTCCTTAATTCAGCGACTAATTCATAGATATTATGATTTGAAGTGTTGCCTTGAGCCGAACTAGTAGCCGACGCCGACTCTGAATGTCCAGCTATTGATTTATTAGAAGACGGGTTATTTTGAGTACTGGAATCATCATGTGATGCATTATCTAAATTTTTTGGGGAAGCGCCAGCATCTGCCGATTGCACTGAATTACCTTCTGGTAAATCATTGGAGTTACTCAAATCATTACTAAGCGGTTCATCTAATCCCGTGCTTTCTTCTTTGGGTTCTTTTTCTGTATAAGCAGGCTCATAAGTTAAACTCGGTAAAATGCCACGGTCAATTAAATGCTGGTTTAATTTCTCATAAAGTTCACCAACTGTTTCTGTTAATATTTTTTTAAACACTGAACTAGAAACTAATGATACTTTGTGATTAAGACCAAACCCAGAAATAGCATCATTAAAAGCATGCGTAAATAACACAGGACCAAATGGGTCGTTACTGTTGTCGACAGTACTTGAAAAAACTTCTGATAACCGTCTTTCTAATTGCGTTAATAACTCATTGTGCGTTCGCTGAACACTTTCAATTGTTCCTGTATCAGCCAACCAGTTATCAAGCACTTCGTCTTCTACTATCGATAGTTCCATCTTATCATTGGTTGGTTTATCAATACTTTTATCATGATTCTGTAATTGGCCATTCTGACAAGAGGCCATGCGTTCAATTGCACTATCATTAAACGAGTTTAAAAAATTATCCTTATTATTGTTTAGAACACCTAATGCTTCAAAATACTTATTCTGTTCGGTAACGTCAGTTAGTGATTTAGATTTTTCAAATAGGGATTCAACAATTGTTTCATGTGTTTTTATTGATAAAGGTGCCAAACAAGCAACAACTAGATCAATACACTCCGCAATAATATCAGTGTTTATTTGCACACCCGAATAATCTGCTTTTACGTCATCTTTTTGGTTTGCTGATTTAGATAGCTCGACTAACGATTGCACTATGACTAAATCTGGTTCAAGTAATGCAACGCCATATGAACCAGTTTCAGCGCGGACAATTTTTGCATGTAAGCAATGCCGCTCACCATTAAGGCTGGTTGATTTTTTAATCGAAAAACAAATATCGATTAAATCACTTTCGTGTAACGCATAAGTTCTTGGAAGATCGGCTTTCTGACCATGATGCTCATCTATTAACAACATGCCCCCCACACAAAAATCTTTTATTTTTGTTTGTATTGCAGCAGCACCAGAGACCACTATTTGTGCTGCGAGATCGATAGGATGCCGTTCAAAGGAGCGCTGGTTTACCCCTTCGAAAGTAGGTGATGACTTGGATTTATCTTTAGACATTTTTCACTCTAAAATAACTTTTCTGAACAACATACATGCTTATGTTTAATTAAGAGTATATAAAGTAGCAGCCCCTGCCTACTAAAAACACTCAGCCCCCCTCTGAATATTAGTAATAATTATAGTTATTTAACCACAAATAACCTAAATTAATGCTATTTTAGCTAAAACAAGCCGTACTGGCAGTAACATGCTAAAATGGTTGAATTTTATACCCCAAAACAACTGGAATTATGTCACAAACTACCCGAATTCGTGAAATACCTTATAATTACACGTCCTTTTCCGACCGTGAAATAGTCATTCGCTTCCTTGGCGAGGATATGTGGCTCACCTTGGAGCAGCTTCGCAGTGAACGTGTGACAGGGCGTTCCGCCCGCATGCTTTTTGAAATTTTGGGGGATATGTGGGTAATTAACCGAAATCCATTCATTCAAGATGACTTGCTCGCCGTTGAGAAACGCCGAAATTCACTAACCCATGCTCTTCACCACCGTCTGGATCAAGTCATCGCCCGTTCTGATAATAATCCGTTAGCACTCAAACTTGCGGATAAAACACGCCAGGCAATTAGTGAATTTGAAACGTGGTTTGACCAACAACAGGCTACACGCGATAAGGTACGCAAAAAGCTTTCACGCATAACACGGCCAGATAACGTTGATTTTTCAGGATTAGCTCGCGTCTCACATGCCACTGACGCCAGTGACTGGCGTGTTGAGTTTCCCCTCGTCATTATCCATCCTGACTCTGAGCAAGAGGTTATTAACGTGGTTAAAGCCTGTATCGAGTCAGGTCTAACGATAATACCTCGAGGGGGTGGAACAGGTTATACCGGAGGAGCGATCCCCTTATCGCGCAATACGGCTGTCATTAACACCGAAAAACTCGATCACATTGGTAAAATACAGCAGCAGCAACTTGAAGGCATCAACGAGCAAGTGCCCACCATTAAAGCAGAGTGTGGTGTCGTTACCCGGCGTGTGAGCGAACATGCAGAAGCAAGTCAGTATGCTTTCGCCGTTGACCCTACTTCGCAAGACGCTTCCACTATTGGTGGAAATATTGCCATGAATGCGGGTGGTAAAAAGGCAGTTGCATGGGGAACCACCCTCGACAACCTTGTCTCGTGGAAAATGGTCACTCCTGATGCAACATGGTTAGAGGTAGAACGTCTCGAACACAATCTTGGAAAAATTCATGAACAAGAAACGGTTCGATTTCGTGTTAGCGAATACAAAAAAAATGGTAAAACACAAATTGGCGAATCACGCATTCTCGAAATGCCAGGTGAGATTTTTAGACTCAAAGGCTTAGGAAAAGATGTCACAAATAAAACATTAAATGGCCTGCCAGGAATTCAAAAAGAAGGTTGTGATGGTCTGATCACTTCTGCTCACTTTATTTTACATAAAAAACCCGCATTCACTCGCACCATTTGTTTAGAGTTTTTCAACCCTGATGTGCAATTGGCCGTGCCCGCCATTGTTGAAACAAAAAATTATTTAGATGGGTACGAAGATATCATGCTAACCGGCATGGAGCATCTTGATGAGCGCTATGTTAAAGCCGTCAAATATAGTACCAAGGCGCCTCGTGCAGACTTACCCAAAATGGTATTACTGATTGATGTTGCAGGTAATGACAGTGATAAAGTGGCTGATGCTGCATCAACCATTGTGAAAATGACAAGTGCTCGGGGTGCAGAAGGATTTATTGCTGTTAGTGACGATGCTCGCAAACGTTTCTGGTTAGATCGTGCGCGCACAGCGGCTATTGCTGCGCACACAAATGCGTTTAAAATTAACGAAGATGTTGTTATCCCGCTGGATAAATTAGCTGAATATAATGAAGAAATTGAACGCATCAATATCGAACTATCAACACAAAATAAATTAAAAATAACCGATGCATTGATTGAGTATTTAAACAGTGATTCGATAGATGCGGATTCAAGCAGCGATTTCTCTGATACTGAAGAAAACATTTCAATACTCAATGCTAAAAAAATTGCAGCTCTGAAGCACCTGCAGGCTACCAAGGAAAATTGGGTAAGCATTCTGGAAAACTTGGATAACAATGCCCATGACTTTCCAGAGCTTCTGTCTTCAATAGATATTTCCAGCATTAAATCTGATTCAAGTATTTTTAACTTACTGCAACGTCGCACGTTACGTATTTCTTTTCGAGAAACTGTTGAAAAACCACTAAAAGAAATTTATGCAGGACAAGATTTAGTCGCTATCCGTACTAACATTGACAAAATACATTCTAAATTTCGTGATAGTCGTTTATTTGTAGCCACGCATATGCACGCTGGAGATGGCAACGTACACACTAATATCCCAGTTAATTCCAATGACTATGAAATGATGCATGATGCTGATGTCGTTGTGGAACGTATTATGAAAATCGCTACACGGCTTGGTGGTGTGGTCTCAGGTGAACACGGTATTGGTATTACTAAGCTGCAATTTTTAGGCAAATCTGCGATAAACGAATTCACCCAATACAAAGCAGAGGTTGATCCACAAGGTCACTTTAACCGTGGCAAGCTTCTTGATGGCGCTGGCTTAGAAAAAGCTTACACTCCTTCGTTGCGATTATTAGAACAAGAAGCCTTAATCCTTGAAGCCAGTGAACTCGGTGAACTAAATGCCTCCATCAAAGATTGTTTACGTTGCGGCAAATGCAAGCCTGTGTGTACCACGCACGTGCCACGCGCCAACTTATTGTATTCGCCACGCAACAAAATTCTAGCAACAGGACTTATTATTGAGGCTTTTCTATACGAAGAACAGACTCGTCGCGGCCTATCAATTCGTCACTTTGATGAAATGAATGATATTGCCGATCATTGTACTGTCTGTCACAAGTGTGAAGCTCCCTGCCCCGTTAATATCGATTTTGGCGATGTAACAATTAAAATGCGTAGCATCCTCAAAGCTTATGGCAAAAAACGAACTAACATTGCCACACGAATGTCCATGGCCTATTTAAATGCGACTGATCCCACAACCGTCAAACTGCTTTACACCGGTCTTATTCGTGCAGGCTATGCGGGACAGCGTTATGCCTCGAGGCTTCTAAGAAAAATAGTACCTTTTAAAATACCGCAGCAGCCTGCGAATACCAACAAACTTGCCTCGGTAACCGTGCAGTTTACGCACATGATCAGCAAGCCATTACCTGCAACATTGCCAAAACGCACCATGCGGTCAATCTTATCTTTAGAAGATGACAAGATAGTCCCTATTCTTAGAAACCCAGATAAAATAACCGATGCTTCTGAAAGCGTTTTTTACTTTCCCGGTTGTGGTTCAGAACGACTGTTTAGTCAAATAAGCTTGGCAACACTCGCTATGCTCTACGACCTTGGTACGCAAACTGTGCTACCACCTGGTTACCTTTGCTGTGGTTACCCGCAAACATCGTCTGGCGATATCGAAAAAGGCAGTCAAATTTCAACTGATAATCAAGTGTTGTTCCACCGCATTGCGAACACATTAAACTATCTTGATATTAAAACAGTTATCGTTTCCTGCGGCACTTGCATGGATCAATTATTAAAATATCAGTTCAACAAAATATTTCCCGGTTGCCGTCTCCTTGATATCCATGAATATTTACTTGAAAAAAACATGACAATGCCAAGTAATGATACAAAGTACCTTTACCATGAACCTTGTCATACGCCAATGAAAACACATAATTCAATTGACGTCGCAAACCAACTATTAAAGTCAGATGTAAAACTCTCTGATCGTTGCTGTGGCGAAGCAGGTACTTTCGCAATTTCAAGACCCGACATTTCGTCTCAAGTTCGTTTTCGAAAACAAGCCGAACTTCATAAAGACATTGAAATTGTATCTGGTGAAAAACAAGCGAAAAATGGCAACGTTAAATTACTAACTAGCTGCCCTGCCTGCCAACAAGGTCTATCGCGTTATACCGATGACACGGGCCTTGAAGTCGACTACATCATTGTTGAGATGATGAATAATTTGCATGGCGCTAACTGGCAAGATGAATTTACCAACTCAGTTGAAAATGGTGGCATCGAGCGCGTGCTTCTTTAGATTTACTTAGGAAGCACAATTGGTGGTTGGCGTTCTAAATCGATATCTACACTAATTTCATACACGTCTTGAAGTAACGATTCGTTGAGCACTTCTTCTGGTGTGCCTAACGCCACGCATTTGCCATTTTTTAATAAACATAGCCGGTGGCAATAACGCGCAGCAAGACTGAGATCATGTAATGCCACAATAACGCCATTATTACTTTTTGCATAATTTTTTAAAACATTCATAACAGAAAGTTGGTAATGAATATCAACATTAGCAACGGGTTCATCTACTAATAATGCCTGAGGTTTTCCGGCAAGCACACGTGCAAGCCAAACTCTGGCACGTTCTCCTCCTGACAAATGGTCAATCGTACGTTCTGTGAATGCGTTAATCCCTGCGAGCTTTATTGCCTCTTGTATTGCCTTTTCATCATTGTCACCCCAAGGAGTACGACCTAAAGTGACTACTTCTTCAACACTCATCGGCCAAACACACGTCACTAATTGCGGCTGCAAGCCAATCATTCTTGCACGTTCTGCAGACGAATACGTGGTTAAGTTATTCGATTCAAGCAGAATATCACCAGTGTAGTGCCCCAAACCCGCAAGCGTATTAAGTAACGTTGACTTACCTGCCCCATTCGGCCCAATTAAACCCAATACTTCACCGCGTTGTAACTCAATTGAAATATTGTTAAGTCGCGTATCGACCGATAGTGAGTGTGTTGAGATCAAAGCCATCGCTTACCTTCCCTAACCACTAACCATATAAAGAAGGGTGCCCCAAGTAATGATGTCAAAACGCCTAATTTTAATTCTTGACCATAGGGCAATAAACGTACAAAAATATCTGCACCACACACAAGCACTGCGCCAGCTAGTGCAGAAGGAATTAATAGTTTATCTGGGCGATATTTTGTAAAAGGACGAATTAGATGCGGTACCAATAACCCGACAAAACCAATATTTCCCGCAACAGACACAGCGGCTCCCACTAAAACTGCTGTTCCTAGTACAACGATGCGACTTCCACGATTTACAGCAAGCCCCATGCTCTCTGCAACTTGTTCGCCAAGACCCAGGGCTGCTAATAAACGCCGTTGTGACCAAATAAGCCCACCACCTATCAGCAAAGCAGGTACCAACACAAACAGACTGTCCAACCCGCGATTAGACACCGACCCAAGCAACCAAAAAACTAATTCCTGCATGGCATACGGGTTAGGCGCAAAATTTAATACAACGGCGAGGGCTGCTCCGGCAATAGTAGAAATTGCAAGACCGGCAAGAATTACCAGTGATGGTTTTCCCGTACCTGATAGCAACAACATTAGTGACAATGCAACCAATGCCCCCAATAATCCTGCAACGGTCACAGCAAGGCTTCCCGCAACAGAAAATAATCCAAAATAAAAAACTGATGCAGCGCCCAATGCGGCACCTTGACTCGCACCCACTAAACCAGGTTCTACCAATGGATTACGCAACAGTCCCTGCAACGCTGCACCGCTCATTCCTAGTGCACCACCAACAAAAATTGCAATTAAAGTCCGTGGTAAACGAATTTCACCAACAATAACGGCTCGGTCATTAACAATACCAAATAACCAATCGGTCAAACCGCCGAACACCGGCACATGCACTGAACCTACCCACAATGATAACCATGTTACAAGTATTAACATGATGAACAAATAGAATGTAATTGTTAATTTTGAAACCATTTTTCTCTTAGCATGTTTAATTTTTCAATCTGCTGCAACGTCCAGGGACCCGCACACTGCCATCGCCCATCATCTAGCACTAACGTGGGTTTGTTACGCATCACCTTTTTAAGCGCAGCGTGTTCAAAGAAGGCATTAGCAAGAGCCGGTGAGGTAGGTGACGACCATAAGATAGCATCTGGCGGATCTTGTACCAACTTTTCTAAGTCAACTTTTCCATAACCAGTGCTTTTTATGTAGTTCTGCCAACCTGCTAGTTCAAGAATTTCATTTTCTAACGTTCCGGTACCAGTTGCATTTGCATTTGCCCCAAGAAGAAGAAGCCTGGGAGCTTCTGCAGCTACTTTATTATAATTAGATAATCGAATCCCATCATTATTACTACCAATTAAATTCAAAAAATCATGTACATAGAAAACCAACTCTTTAATTGAAGTCGGTAACAAAGTGGTTTTAACGTTTATCCCCAACTCTTTTAAACGCGAACGCAGTAGCGTTGCATTGAATTCACCAGTAATAACCAGGTCTGGCTTAAACTCAAGTATATGTTCAAGTGTTCCATCATGTGTTGGCCAATCATGATGCTCCGTTTCAGTTGGATACTGATATAATAGTGGTGATAACGCCACTACCTGCTCACGGTTCGCATATCGTGCCAACATCCAGTCACTGCAAATATCTAGCGACACAATTCGTTCATAATTATTTGCATGTGATAATAAATTCAACTGCAACAAAATTACAAAAACAAAAATACTAAATAGCTTATTGTGTTTATGACATTTCATCAGTTCAATCACATGCTGTTCTTGCAATAAAGGCAGTCGCATCAGCCAATGCTGGGCTAAAGGATCTAAATGTGCTTGATAATGAAATTAAAATATCAATATGATCGGTGTCCTTATACAGGCTAGCGGTTGCTGGCACACCTAAAGCTTTCGCTCTGGCTGCCATTCGTGTTGAGTTTCCTGGTTTAACAGCTTCATCATCCGCGCCATGTAACAATAACATCGCCGGATCACCTAAGTTCACAAATGTAATAGGTTGAGTGTTGTTGATATCTAATGCAGTGCTAAATATGCGTATAACATCTTCATCTCTTATCGGCAAAAAATCGTACGGACCAGCTAACCCTATCAAACCACATGGGCGGTGAGTGCTCTTATTAATTAATGACTCATCAACTGCAGTCATCGCCGCTATATGAGCGCCGGCAGAATGCCCCATTACAAAAACGCGGTTAGGGTTTCCTCCATAATGCTTAATGTTCTTCGTTACCCACTGATAAGCCGAAGCGCCGTCTTGAACAAACTCACGCCAATCAACCTGTGGATACAAACGATAATCAGCAATAACAGTAATCAAACCTTTTGATGTCAACGCATCTGCGACAAACGCATAGTCATTTTTACTTCCATATTGCCAACGTCCTCCATAATAAAAAACGACAACATCAGCATTTTTTTTCATTTTCGTTGGAACATGTATTGACAGTTCTTGACGAGGGTGATTGCCGTACATTCTATTTAATACACTCGTGTAGCCATCATCACTGACAGTGGCATTTAACATCTCAAGTGGAGAGCAACCGCCAAGACTAACAATACAAAAAAAGAGAAAAATGAATTTCTTAAAAGTGCAAAGCATTACAAGATACCTAAACACCTAGTGCTTATGAAAAGATACCGCGACGTCACCCAAAGTAAAACCTAATTTACTCAATGTCGCGCGATTCATTAACGTTTTATTATCGATCATGTGCATCCAATAATCGTAATCAAGATCATAAGTACCACTATCAGTTTCTGTGGTGATGGTATATTTCCAGTTCATACTATTCCCCCACACTTCACCCTTTCCTTCACCAACAGAATCATTTGCCTTGCCTGTATAATGATGATCATCAATTCTTGTTAATACCCATTTTCGAACCTGCGTGGTTCCATCATTGAAGATAAAATTTTCCGTCAATGTGCCTGTATTACCTTCCCAACTGGCCGTCATGTCGATTCGAAAACGTTTTTGAACTTTGCCATTTCGACTTTGATATATCCCCCACCCTGTCAACTTCCCCTGTAAAAATTTGTTAAACTGAAATTGAGGCGATTGTTGGGCATAATCAGTGGGTTCTACAAAGCTGCATGAAGCGACTGTGGAGATTACTATGCTGATAAACAGCCATTTCAAACTATGCCTAAAACCGAACGACAGCTGCATCGCTGCACCTCCTACTAATTTTTAGCTACTTTACCAGACAGGAGAAAGCATTTCCTAGGTTGTGAAGCTTTTTCCTTCCACAACAAGACCCATATAAATGGAATACATCGCAGTTCGAAAACACCGATACTTTACCAAAGGCGAAAATAGATAGATATGCTATTAAATACCCATTACACAACTCTAGCACTCGCCGTATACTATCTTTATAACTACTTTTCTTTTTACCTAGAAGTACCAAGTAGGATTAAAGAAATAAACAGTCCTTAAAACCATATTTAAAGATTTCGCGCCCCCATGTATTTGTAGTATATATCGTCCACATGCCTCATAATCTAACCACTTAACTCTATACTATGTATAAGGTCACCTGAATATGATGGGTTGGCTTGACTCTATTGATTCGAATGTATTTATTATAAACAAGTTTAGTGTTTACGGAATGAATTTTGAGAATATGCCAGAACTGAAAAGTGAACATGGCTATTATATTTTATTAACAGTTATGTCGAGTATTTCACTGGTTCTGTTATATCTGTTCCGCAAAATGCGCTGGTTATAATTTTGATTAAGTAGGTGTTAACTAAAGCCCTGTCAGTCTTTGATATTTCTCGTTATATATTTTTAGCTCGGCTTGAGTATTTCTGAGGATAATTACATGCTTCATCCCCAAACAGACAAAGCTATTCACTGGCAATCACTAAATAGCGATGCAGTATTTGAAAAATTAACATCATCTTCTGAGGGACTTTCACAGCAACTGGCCCAACAACGCATTGAAGAATTTGGCGCCAACCGAATCAGGCCTGCAAAGAAAAAGAGTCCACTGACACGCCTGCTCCTGCAATTCCATAACGTTCTTATCTATGTACTCATTGGCGCTGGTGTTATTACTGCTTTATTAGGTCATTGGATAGATAGCGGAGTTATATTTGGTGTTGTGATTATCAACGCTGTTATTGGTTTTATCCAAGAAGGTAAAGCAGAAAAAGCGCTTGATGCTATCCGAAATATGCTTTCTCAACAAGCCATGGTCAAGCGTGATGGTAAATTCATCACCCTCCCAGCTGAACAACTTGTACCTGGTGACATCGTATTACTTCAGTCGGGTGATAAGGTACCGGCAGATCTTCGCTTGTTCAAAACCCGTGAACTGCGAATCGAAGAAGCCATGCTAACAGGTGAATCAATACCTGTTGAAAAAACTATTCAAGCTGTTTTAGCACAAGCCTCTATTGGCGATCGTAAGTGCCTTGCATACTCAGGCACATTGGTCACATATGGACAGGGCCAAGGCATTGTAGTCGAAACTGGCGATCGTACCGAGATTGGTCGCATAAGTGGCATGCTCGGTCAGGTCCAAACCCTTACCACACCATTGCTCCGTCAGATGGCTAGCTTTGCTCAGTGGCTCACTGTTGCTATTGGTGTTATTGCCACTGCTACCTTTAGCTACGGGGTGTTAGTACATGATTTTACTAGTAGTGAAATGTTCCTTGCTGCCGTTGGACTGGCCGTCGCCGGAATTCCTGAAGGACTCCCTGCGATCATGACGATTACGCTCGCTATCGGGGTGCAGCGTATGGCTAAGGTACACGCTATCATACGTCGCCTTCCGGCGGTTGAAACCTTAGGCTCTGTAACGGTCATTTGTTCTGATAAAACCGGCACCCTCACCCGTAACGAAATGACAGTATCAACCATAGCCATGAGTGATGGCATTTGTGAAGTCAGCGGTGCAGGTTATGCACCGCATGGGGTCTTTAGCATGGATGGCAAAGATGTCGGCCCAGACGAATTACCACAATTACAAGAACTAGCCAAAGCGGCTTTATTATGCAACGACGCGACACTAACGATGGTAAATGATCGCTGGCAAATGCACGGCGATCCAACCGAGGGGGCGCTGGTCACTTTGGCACAAAAAGCAGGGATAAACCCCGAACGATGCCATTCTCAATACCCACGCTCTGATGCCATCCCTTTCGAATCTCAGCATCGCTTTATGGCGACACTGCACCATGACCATGCTGGACATGGCTTTACATATCTTAAAGGTGCACCTGAACGAGTACTGGAAATATGCAATAAGCAACGCCTTCAAGGTAAAGATGTGCTCATTGATAAGGCCTACTGGGAAGCATGCATGCACACCCTTGCTAGCCGGGGGCAGCGGTTACTCGCAATTGCCTTCAAACCAACAACAGAAAGCCAGCAAAGCCTAACATTTAAAGATGTTGACAGTGGACTTACCTTACTAGGGATAGTAGGAATTATCGATCCCCCGCGCGATGAAGCAATCAACGCTGTACGCGACTGCCAGTCTGCGGGTATTCGAGTAAAAATGATCACTGGCGACCATGCAATCACTGCACGTGCTATTGGCGCACAAATGGGTATTGGCGATGGTGTCACTGTTATTAGTGGAGACGAGTTGTCTGGTTATAGCGAAGCTCAAATGCAAACCGCTGTTCAACAATCAGATGTGTTTGCACGCGTTTCTCCGGAACAAAAATTACAACTAGTTATGGCATTGCAAGCAAACGGAGAAGTTGTATCCATGACTGGCGATGGTGTTAATGATGCACCAGCGCTCAAACGTGCTGATGTCGGTGTCGCCATGGGTCTTAAGGGTACTGAAGTTGCCAAGGAGGCTGCCGAAATGGTGCTTGCTGATGATAATTTTGCTTCTATCGCTCAGGCTGTACAACAAGGGCGTACTGTCTACGATAATCTAAAAAAATCAATTTTATTTGTGCTGCCAACGAATGGGGGTGAGGCACTTATCATTATTGCAGCCATCATCATGGGTTATCAGCTGCCTATCACCGCAGCGCAAATCCTATGGATAAACATGATCACCGCAGTCACCTTAGCATTAACTTTGGCTTTCGAGCCTGCTGAACGCGATGTTATGAAACGTCCACCGCGTGATCCTAAAGAGCCTATTCTCTCTCGATTTTTAATCTGGCGTGTTACATTTGTTTCGCTAATCCTGGTAATAGGAACGTTTGGTTTGTACTTATGGGAACGTGAACATGGCGCTTCAATCGAACTGGCAAGAACTGTCGCAGTAAACACTGTAGTGATGTTTGAGATATTCTATGTTTTCTGTGTCCGTTACCTGGTAGCCAGTTCGCTAACCTATGAGGGAATATTTGGAAACCGCTACGTATTATACGCAATTAGCTTATTAATAATATTCCAGTTAGGCTTCACCTACTGGCAGCCAATGCAGAATTTGTTTTCTACAACAGATTTAAATATTTTTTCTTGGCTGCGAATCATAGCTATTGCTTTCACTATATTGATTCTTGTGGAGACTGAAAAAGCGATTCGGAGAAGATGGAGCGCTAACAATTAGGTGATTGTATAAACATATCGAGCACTAAAAAATGTAATAAAAGCACGTTAAAATACGCTAAGCTTTACAATCTAGCCAAACGATGGACTTAAGCATGGAATCCCTTAATACATTTATAAATGATCTTAATCAATTGAATAAAATTTTGCTTATGATCTGTTTAGTTGCTGTCGCGCATTTGCTTGTCATAGTAATCAGGCGAGCAATGCAAGCCTACATGCAATCCACGCTACAAACTTCACTTTCAAAAACAAGAACCATCGCTGGGCTAATAAGTAGTATAGTTATATTTACTATTTATTTTACTGCCATAGGGGTTAGCCTTTCCTCATTTGGTATTTCATTAACGGCATACCTTGCTAGTGCTTCTATCATAGGCCTTGCGATTGGCTTCGGTTCACAAGGAATAGTACAAGATGTCGTTACTGGAATAACCGTTATTTTCTCTGATTTATTTGATATTGGGGACATGGTTGAAATATCCGGACATGTTGGTGTCGTGCAACAAGTTGGAATGCGATTCACGGTGCTTAAAAATCCTATGGGCGCTGAGGTTTTCATTCCTAACCGTACCCTCACTAATGTCATTAATTACCCACGCGGATACATTCGTGCACTGGTCGATATTTGGTTAACTGATGATGAGCAACTTAATAAAAAAATAATACAGATAATAGAATCTGAAACGACTAATATTATAGAACAGTTTCCAGGTATTTTTCGTGCCACACCCGAAAATGAAGGAATACAAAAAACATCTCAAGGAAAAAAATATAATAGGCTTAAATTTCGCTTATGGCCCAGTCGAGGAGGCCCAGTTGAAACCGTTTACAAACAAGGATTATTTCAAAAAATAAAATCAGTAGACCCAAATTATGCTGAATGGATGATATCGGTTAACTATGAAGTGGCAGAGAAAATCAAGACACGAAATCGATAGTAATTTCTGTGTTATTCAAAAAAGCAATTGGGATCAGACTATATGTTTTTTTAAAACACTATAATCTGACCACAAATGCATATATCACTTTTTTTTGTTAATTGGTTTTTACTTTAATAGCCAACTCCCTGTTTCTTGATCCTGCGTGTAGCGTTCTTGATAATATTCCGCGCCATTAGTTGCTATTTCAATAACCGCATTTGCGAACACATCGCAATCATGAAAACTATTACAAATAGAAAAGCTCGCACGTGCAATACTTGGTATGGTTCGAGTAATACCTTCGTCTACTTCAGCAGAAATAATTTTATCGTCATCACTGGTAACACGTTTAAGTTTACGAATGTATTCATATGTACAAAATGAACCCGCCCTTGCACCAATACCATATTCGTAAGATAAAATGGCCGCAACAAGTCGCGAATGAAACCCATCTATATCAAATGGAATAACATGCTTAATACGTTCAGGTGGGACATGCAAATGTATGCCTGGCGCTTCACTCACTCGGTGATAGGCATAGGTGACGAGTGCATGCTCATAATCAACTATACGATCAATGCCTATGCGCTCGTATATATCCATCGCCTTTGACAACGCAATAGGCCCCATCGCATTTGGCGTACCAGCGTCATGCGCTCGCTCCATAAAGTAACGTTTTACTTCAAGTTCACCTGTAATATATGGAAGGTTACCGCCACCAATATGATACGGAAGGTGGCCATCAAAAAATTCCTTAGGCCCGACCAGTACACCAATTCCGTATGGGGCATACATTTTGTGTCCTGAGAATGCAATAAAGTCTAAATGCGCATCATCATCATTATCTAACATATCAACCGGTTCATGAGGAATGAATTGGCATAGGTCAGCAAATACTTTTGCACCATACTGATGTGCAAGTCGAGCAATGTCATAAATTGGTGGAGAATACCCAGTGATGTTTGAGCAAGCCGTAAAGGTAACCAGTTTTATTCGCTCAGCTTCAGGCCCATTTGCACGTTCTTTTAAGATTTTCTCAATTTCTTTAATATCAACCAAACCATCCTGATCGGTTTTGTATTGCACCACTTCATCTTGTACGACCCACGGGAGTAAATTCGATGAATGCTCAATATCAGATACTAAAACTTTACCAGGAATCTTAGCCCAAAGACTGGCGGCTTGATTAATTGACTCTGTCGTATTTTTTGTAAATACAACATAATTTCCATCACGCGCACCAACATAATCGCAAATACGTGCTCTTGTCGCATCATAGGCATTAGTGGTACTAACAGATTTGTCTCCTTCTCCTCGATGTACACTGCCATAGCTGTTAAACCATTCATTAATGAACTCTTTAACTTCGAGGAACGGCATGGTAGTGGCAGCGTGATCTAAATCGATGTAACGTATTTTCAATCCATTTGCTAACGTTACTTTGTGATTTAACCCTTCAGGATCAAATAATGGTCTCAGTTCTGTTTCCCAAAATTTTTGGTAGTCCTCAACTGACATCTCGGCATTATCTGATAAACGACTCTCTGATGTTTTGCTCATTTTAAATTCCTTCTAATGATTTTTTATAAAATACTCCACAACATACGTAAACCTAGACCTACAAGAACAACTGCGAAAACTCGACGTAAGGTAATCGCTGACATTCGGTGCGCAAGTTTTGCCCCTAACGGCGCGGCCAAAGTGCTTGCAATAACAATACCTGCAAATGCCGGCACAACAATGTAACCAACACTTCCCGAAGGCAAATCAGGTGCATTCCAACCCGTTAAGATGTAACCAATTGTGCCGCTAATAGCAACAGGCACTCCAATGGCAGCCCCTGTCGCAACCGCTCGTTTAATATGAACACTACACCAAGTCAGAAACGGCACAACGAGGGAACCACCACCAATACCAAACAACGCAGAAGCGATACCGATCGTGCCGCCAGCCAAATTCATGCCCAACATGCCTGGTAACTGAGTGCGTGCTTTTGCCGCTGCTGTTCCACGCGCCATTTGAATCGCAATGGAAAACATAAATAATATAAAGATGATTTTGAGAGTGCGATTCGTCAACGAATCTGCCACTACAGCACCAAGTAAAGTAGCAACAACAACGACGGGCGCTAGTTTTCGCACAATGCTCCAATCGACTGCGCCGCGCCGATGATGGGCCAATGTGGATGAAATCGCAGTGAAAATAATTGTTGCTAAAGATGTGCCCAATGCGACCTTCATAACCAGATCCGGTGCAACGCCCTGTGATTCGAATACCATAGCAAGCACAGGCACAATAATCGCACCACCACCAATCCCTAGTAAACCGGCCATGACACCCGCTAACGCACCCATTACGATTAACGTTATTAAATCCATTTCATGTTCTTCTTAATTTATTATTATTTTGAGTTAAATATTAACTCAATGCTTCCCTACTTTAACTTGCAAATCCATCAACAGCATTAGCAATTCTGGAGAAGACTATTTATGTGCAAGCGATCTTTTAAATGTAGATTACCCTCTATCTTCGAATAATGGAAATATACTTAAGTATCATCACATCATCAAAGCAACATTCATGATTAATAAACCCTTATTAAAAGTCAGTGATGTTGAATAAACCACCGTGGACGATTTTTAATTAAATCATGATTCACTAACTTGTTGGTCTTATCTATTAGAACGTATTGATAATTTTAGAAAATCAGAGGGTAAAAAGATTTAGGATTGTATTGAATACGACAAGAAATGTTGCGATGACTTCTCTCGCTACGGTTTAATACTGATTGATGGAAGAAATGCTAATTTAAGCAGTCAATGGCACGATCAACGCGCCATATGACAAAAGTTGCTATAACGCTATGCTTGCACCTTCTTAGAGGTGAAATACAACCACAGAAAACCAGAAATACCAGCAAGCAATGAAGCTAAGAGAATTCCACTTTTAGCCATCAATAGATCTTGCGCATGATTAGCAAAACCTAATTCGGCAATAAATATCGACATTGTAAAGCCGATACCACCCATCAGAGCAACACCTATAATATGCTTGAAGTTCAGATCAGCAGGCAACGTTGTTACACCAAGCTTTACAGCAACCCATGAGAATCCTGCAATGCCAATAAGTTTTCCTACTACTAAGCCACCGGTTATACCAAGAGAAACGGGGTGAGTAACAATGTCGCCAAAGGCAGACCAATTGATAGGAATACCGGCATTGGCCAAAGAAAACACAGGGATAATTATATAAGCAGAGGGTAAGTGTAACGCCCGCTCTAAAATTTGAGCCGGTGCCTGAACTAAGTGCACCCCTTCTCCCAAAGCCCGAACTCGGGAACGAAGCTCATCATTCTTAATAATATTTTCTTCGCGCTGGTAAGCGCGTTTAATATGTTCCACCATCTCATTAATATGGGATAGAAAACTCTTTGGATCATATTTAGGGCGCATTGGAATGGTGAACGCCAACAAGATACCGGCCAACGTTGCGTGGACTCCGCTTTTTAACATCGCCACCCAGAGTACAATACCGATTAATATGTAGGGTAATGGCCGCCGTACGCCACCTAGGTTCAACGACACCAACAAGAAAAGCATACCTGCTACAGTCGCCAGAGCAATCAGGTTAAGAGAATCTGTATAGAACAATGCGATAACCATCACCGCCCCTAAGTCGTCGACAATCGCCAGCGCAACAAGGAAGGTCAGCAAGCTTTTCGGAATTCGGCTACCGAGCAAAGCCAAAGTCCCAAGGGCAAATGCAATATCAGTTGCCATTGGCACACCCCAACCGTTAAAGGTATGGCCTGTCGGGTTAAAACCTATATAGATAAGTGCTGGAACTAACATCCCACCAACTGCTGCGATAATCGGCAACATCGCCTGCTTGGGATCAGCTAACTCGCCAACTAAAATCTCACGTTTAAGTTCCAAGCCAACCAGGAAAAAAAACAGCGCCATTATGCCGTCATTTATCCAATGATGAAGTGATTTAGATAATTGAAAACCTTCTACACCAATTGTAAATTTCATTGCCAGTATTTGGTTATACATTCCGCTCCACTGGCTATTGGCAAGATAGAGGGCAATAACCGCGCACAACATCAGCATGATGCCACTGGTAGTTTGACGGTGAATAAACTCCTCAAGGGGACTCAATAGCCGATCAAAGGCTTTTTCCCATGGAGCAATAAATACTTTACTGGTTTGTTTTTTCATCCATAATCTCGATTTGAAAAGCCTGCAAAACCTTCCATTAACACATAATATTATCGTTCATATGATTCTGTTAAGCCGCATCTTACCTGCTAACTTGCTGGCATAGTACAGTTTATTTATTTAGTGCGTTTTAAGCTGTAGCCAACAATTTAGGTTTGCAATTTACAGCTAGCTCAAGTGCTCGTGTGCGTTGGTCAACAATATTCTCGGCCGGTAATTTATCAAATATACCCATCTTTTTAAAACGTTGAAGAGCTTGGCCATCACTGCCGACTATATATACACAACGTCCTGCGCGGATCATGTCGTCGATCGCTTCTTCCAAAGAGAGTGCCGAAGACACACCAAGGTGTGGTACTTCATTTACATCAATGATCAGTGCGCGACAGCCTTCAATTTGAGAGTTCTTACGTGTAATTGCACGAGATGTTCCAAAAATCATTGTGCCATGTAAATGCAGTAAAATTACTTTACCAGCTGCTGATTTTAATAGTTCACTTTCACGTTCAGTCAGTTCTAAATCTGATTCATCAGGATCGGTAACGGCTTTCACATCTTCTTCTTGTAATTCAGACAATCGAGTAATCGTCATAACGTTTGCAAAAAATAGCCCAATGCCTACGGCAACAATCAGGTCAACGAATACAGTTAGAGAAATTACGCCATAGGTAATCAAAGCCCCTTTACCCGAAATTCGATACGCCCTTCTCAAGAATCGCCAGTCAATAATATCGATACCAACTTTTAATGCTATCCCTGCTAACACGGCCAATGGAATAACTGACGTAACATCTGCAAGCCAAAGCAATACAACCAACAATATTCCTGCTCGTACCAGGCCCGATAAGGCTGTTTGCGCGCCAGCTTGAATGCTAACCACTGTACCCATTGTCGCGCCTGCGCCAGGAAGCCCACCGAAGAAGCCAGACATAACATTACCAATTCCCTGGCCAATCAACTCTTTATCCGATTCATGTTGTGTCCGCGTTAAACTGTCTGCAACCACTGACGTTAATAGCGCATCGATACAGCCTAACATTCCCAGCACAATCGCGTCTCTCAACATTGATTGCCATTGCTCAGCATTAAATACTGGCATTTGAAAATGAGGTAGGCCCGTTGGAATTTCACCGATTCGCCGAATATCATCTGAAGAGACCAAAGCAAAAGACAGTAAAGTACAAACGATTAAAGCGACTAATTGGGGAGGTAAAAAACGTTTAAGCTTTTCCGGCATAAATAATAAAATCGCTATTGTCCCACTTGCGAGTAGCGCTTCTTCAATTTTGATATTCGAAATTAAAGAAGGAATGTTTTCAATAATCCCGGTCACCCCACCAAGAGGTGCCGCTTGGCCAAGAAAAGGACCAATTTGCAAAATGATAAGTATGATGCCGATGCCAGACATGAAACCTGACACCACAGTATATGGCATCAGTGTTACATATTTACCCAACCGCATGGCACCAAACAATATTTGAAACAAGCCCGCCATAATAACGACAGTAAATGCCATTGCCATGCCATTTTCAGGGTCTGATGCAATAGAACTTGCAATAACAGCGGTAAACACAACGGTCATCGGGCCGGTCGGCTCGGAAATTAATGTGGGCGATCCACCAAACAAAGCGGCAAAGAGGCCAACTAAAATTGCGCCGTATAGACCAGCTTCTGCGCCCGCCCCCGAAGCGACACCAAATGCTAAAGCCATTGGCAATGCGATGACCGCCGCGGTCACACCACCAAAAATATCACCGTGTAGATTACGTAAACTTATATCGTTAAATATCGCCATCATGCGTGCTCGCGCTATCATTAACTACAAAAAAACAATAAATCATTTTAAATTGACTTATGAAATCATCTAATTACATCAATTATGAGTGTAGCTAGGCTTAATTACTCATTGAATATAGCGATGTTATCTATAGTTAAACGTTTATAAATTGAAGAAAATTAAGGTTATATAAACACAATTTTCAAATAACTAAATTATTACTTACTCTTTAAAATACTTTGTCAAAGCAGGCCACATTTTTTGCATTCTCCCATGAATTTCAGGTTCACTATCAATAGCAAAGCTATGAAATGCCTGTGCAACTAGTGACAATTCTTTTCCCTTAGGGTAAGTAATGTACCAGTTCCGTAATATAGGAAATCCTTCAACATCTAGAATCGCAAGTGGGCCATCAGCACCTTCAAGCGTTAATGAATGAAGGGATAATACTGAGATGCCAAGACCACCAACAACCGAATGTTTAATAGCGTCATTACTACCTAATTCCATTCGAATATTGGGTGTTAAACCTTTTGCTTTAAATGCACGCAATGTAGCATCGCGTATTCCTGAACCAATTTCTCTTATAATCAACGGCTCTTTAGCAATTTCTTCCATGCTAATATTTTCTACGCCAACAAGAGGATGATCACGTGGAGCCATCACTACCAGCGGATTAGGCGCAAACGAATGTGACTCAACTTCTATCTCACTGTCAGAAGTGTGCCCCATTATATAAAGATCATCTTTATTGGTGTGCATACGCTCAAAAATGCGCTCTTTATTCGTCACCTTAAGGGTTAAATCTAAGCCTGGGTAACGTTTACTAAATTCACCCAGCATTTCAGGCGCAAGGTATTTTGCTGTCGTCACAACACCTAAACGCAGGCGACCACGTTTCAGTCCTTGCAGGTCAGCTATCTTCATTTCCAAATTTGTCAGCGTGCCGAATATTTCTCTACAGGTCGCATATAATTCAGTCCCAGTTTCAGTCGGTTCAACACTACGGCCAACATGCTTAAACAATGGTAATCCAATCACATCTGTTAATTTCTTAATTTGCATTGAAACGGTAGGTTGTGTGAGAAATAACTCCTCAGCTCCACGCGTAAAACTACCCAATCGATAAATGGCCTCAAATACTTGTAGCTGACGAAGCGTCACATGACGAATCAAGTGATTCGGCATCGATGTGAGAGGGGTTAGGTTTTTTTCATCGACCATTAGCGTAGACTCAAGCAATCTTCGTTGTTATTAAGCAAAATCTTATATAAAGATAAATAAATGTATATTTTACAACATATAAATAAATATCTATATATTATATTTCATCTCAGGTTATATATTTGGGGGGAATTTGATAATGCCAACTCAACCTTATGTGAAATAAACACTGAGTGGTAAATATTTAGGATTAAAAAATCACTGTAATAGTATGTATTTATTAGTCTTTAATGGTTCACGTATATAGGGCTAACGCTACTATCGAGAAAAGCTTTAACTATTTATAGAAATAAGTAACCAGTTAAAAATATGCTATACGATGCGGTCGCCTTCAATACCAAATAGGATGAAACGTCACTGACCAAGCACTCGTCTCATCAATTAATCAGGCCAAACACGACCTGAACTTGAAAAAGAATCAGATGATGGTTTGCTTCTAGTAACTTGCTTAGGCTTGGTTTTAACCGTCTTTGGTTTTTGGGCAGCAGGCTTTTCGCTTTGGTGTTCAATTGGGGCACTTGAACTGGGTGCAGCTGTATTCGTTTTCGCCCCAACTTTAGTTTTACGCATTGAATCCATTAATTTTTGTTTTGTTTTATCATTATTACTCATAATGCCAATAGCTCCTCAATGAGTTGTTCAATTTCTGCTGCTGCATCAGCACCACGGCGCCCCATATCAAAAACGCTTTTACCTTCCAACGCACTGCTACGATAGATGGCGCGTCTACGTAAGGCGGTATTAGCAATCGGTAGCCCTATTTCTGACAGCGCATCTCGCACTAACCGCGAAAGTGTCGTCCGTGCTTCTAACTGATTAATTACCAACAGTGCACGTAAATTTTTATTTGTTTCAGAAGCCTTTAGAACCGCCTCTTCAATATGGACAGTCGCCCACATATCAATCGGTGAAGGCTGCACAGGAACTAGCACAATGTCGCTAATTTCAAGCACTGAAGTTGTTTGGGGAGCGTGGACTGATGGAGGACAATCGAAAATCACATATTGATTGTCTTTTAATAATTCATTTGCCATTGATTCAAGATTTTCAGTGGCTTCATGCACTGGAATCGTGTCATCGTTATCGGAGAAAGCGCGCCATTGTAAAGCTGAGCCCTGCGGGTCGGCGTCAATGACTGCAACACTACTATGCTTAGCTAAGCCGGTAGCGATATTAATGGACAATGTAGTCTTGCCTGCACCACCTTTGTTACTAACTAGTGCAATAATCGGCATATCACAATTACCTTAATCTGCGTTTATAGTGACGAGAGCATCAAGTTCTTGTGCGAATTTTCTTTGGCTATCCCCAATCTCAGTCTCACCTTCATCCATGTGAATAGTGATATTGACATAGTCTTTACCAAAACCCATATCTGGGTAAAAATCTTCACGCTCTGACAATTCAGCAGCACGATCAAGGAAACCACGTAATTCTTCATAGTCGCCAAATTGGTACTGATTTTCTAAGCGATTAGGACGTTGTCTTTCTTTCCATCCGTTCTTCATATTACTCTCACTTTAAAATGTAACACGTGAGGAATGCGATGTCTCGGGTGTTTCAAGCAATTTTATCCATTCAGCTAGCGCCGTATCATGCATTTGTTCTTCTTTAAGCAAACCTTCAAAGAACTTACGACCATCATGATCGCCACTACGGGCACAATGATGCGCTGCTTGACTATAAAGTTCAACCAGATCTTTTTCTAGTACAGCATCTTCGATAAGTAAATCTCGTAAGTTGCTCCCCAACTTAACCGGGCGCAACATAGAAGCGTTAGGCGCCACCCCAAGAGCGAGCATGCGAGAAATTATTCTCTCAACATGCCCCATCTCTTCGAGCGACTCCTGCTGTAACTTTTTAGCATCTTCTGCAAGTCCCCATGCTGACACCAGTTTAGCTTGAGTCGCGTACTGTTGTACCGCGGTCATTTCTAAACTGAGTGCCCGGCCTAAAAAGCCAAGGACTTGCTGATCTGCATTTGCGTATATCATTACGATCTATTAGCGCGAAAGGTTTAAGAAGCCTTAGGTGCTTTAGACGCTTTGTTACTTGCTAATACAGGTTCAACTTCAGAATGCGGACGAGCAATAATGTGTGCTGCAACCAGGCCATCACCTACGCGTTCACACGCATCGGCACCCGCTCGTACTGCTGCATTAACTGCACCGGTTTCACCACGAACCAGAACAGTTACGTAACCACCACCAACGAATTCACGTCCGATAAGTGTTACTTCTGCCGCTTTAGTCATCGCATCAGCTGCTTCAATCGCAGGGACGAGACCACGAGTTTCGATCATGCCTAATGCAATACCGTTGGTATTATTAGCCATTGTTATTCTCCTAAGAATAAAAAAAATTAATTAGTTGCTGCACACAACTGAACGAGCAGTTCTACTTAGGTAGAACTGGCTCAACTTCAGAATGTGGGCGAGCAATGATGTGTGCCGCTACTAAGCCGTCACCAACACGTTCACAAGCATCTGCGCCAGCGCGAACAGCTGCGTTAACCGCACCAGTTTCACCACGAACAAGAACAGTTACGTAACCACCACCAACGAATTCACGTCCGATAAGTGTTACTTCAGCTGCTTTAGTCATTGCATCTGCTGCTTCAATTGCTGGAACAAGACCACGTGTTTCAATCATACCTAGAGCGATACCATAATTATCATTGGCCATTTTTGCTCTCCTATAAAGTTACAGTTAAAAAAATGTTGTTACAGTTCAAACAGTCTTATTTGCCTGCAGGAAGAACTGGTTCAACTTCTTTGTGTGGACGTGCAATGATGTGTGCCGCTACTAAGCCGTCACCAACACGTTCACAAGCATCTGCGCCCGCACGAACAGCTGCATTTACCGCACCTGTTTCACCACGAACTAGAACAGTTACATAGCCACCACCAACAAACTCACGACCAATTAAGCGAACTTCTGCTGCTTTAGTCATCGCATCTGCTGCTTCAATTGCTGGTACGAGACCACGCGTTTCGATCATGCCTAAGGCAATTCCGTAGTTATCATTAGCCATCTGCTTATCTCCTACATATATATAAAGTTAAATTAAAAAATATTTTCTATATCTAAAACCGGCCTACTCTTGCCAGTTATCAATAATTCCTACTATCGTTAGGTCAGTTAGCACTTCAAAGCCTGCCGCATGGCGTGCTGCTGAACCACTTGCCGTAAAGACCCAGTTTCCTTCTCTCACACCAACCGGATCAGTCGCTACTACTTTTCCGCCCAGTTTGTTACGCAAAACTCTTAAACTTGTTTGCTCCAAACCAGGTACCCGGCTCGTACAAACCAATGTTTTTTCCGCCTGATAAATATCCAAGTTTACTAACTCTCTTCATCCCAATGATCGATAATACCGATTATTGTTAAATCACTCGGATACTCTTTACTACCTGCTGCTTCACGCGCAGCAGAACTACCTACACAAATAACCCAGTCACCTGGTTTTGCACCTACCGCATCAACAGCAACAAGCTGTGTAGAACCATCAAGCACCACTTGAAGGTGTTTGTGTTCCATTCCTGGTATGCGATTAGTCGATACCAGCGGTTTTTCAACTTTGCAGATTTTCACTTAAGTTCTCCGCACCTTATATCACCGCTTTAAGCGATGAACTCAAAATTTCTACTTGGCCGTTAGCATTACAATCGCGAACAACCAACAACGAATGTAACAAACCCTTTTCAGCAAGTTCACTGTAACGACTCGCCACTGCATCCGAAACACGCTGGCAACGTTCAACTGCCCTTTCTCGTGCTCCCGGTACCTGTCCGTGATAATCAAACCGAATCACAATCGGTACAGGTAAACCATGTGCAACATTCAACTTGCTGAATATCTTTATTCCAACATCAAAGTCGGCTGTCGACTCTTCAACTGTGTCCAAGTACGCAAAATAAGTCAGATTACGTAATTGCACTTCTTCAAATCCAATACCGGCACCAATAAAACGTTCTGCATGGCCAATATCTTCGTAATGGCTACCGAAGTAGCTTCTTACATATTCAATTTGCGACAAATTATTAACGAGTAGTTTGCTAATCAGCTGCAACATACCTTCATCAATACTTTCTTGCGCTTCGCGAATCATCTGTTCGACTCGCTGCACTCCATCAACGCCTGATAAGTGCTGTGTCTGTTGATAAACATCTTTAGCATCAACAAACTTTTCTAATTCAATGTTACCGTTCCCATCTGGTATATGTACCTTGATGGCATCGGTGTCTGTGTCGATACCTAACAACAACAAGTCGATAGAGGCACCGCAACAAAAACTATTTTCAACTGCTTGTTGAAATGCTAACAAGCGGTTCAACCCTTCTTGTGCTGCTTTTACATCATCAGAACCATGTGCCGCACAACCTTCATGACTCGGATCAACCGAACTGAAGTGATAAGCCACTGTCTTCAGATAGCGTGTTGGTTCATCTGCCGTATTCGGCCTACCTTCACGGTATCGCAGCATTTCTGTTTCCACCCATTTCTGGATGCTGTTATCAATATCAAACATGGCACCTGCATAGGATTTACGTCTTACCGACTCAATCGGTAGTCGTAAAACATAACGAATAGCATGTGCTAAACGTCCATCTGCACAGGGCGAAACATCTAAAGTGTGAAAACCACACCCCTGTAAAAAATTCTGAAACTCATCAGAGTTCAGGTTATTTAATGGTGCCGATATAAAAAACTCATCACAAAAACGCTGATAGGTTTTAAATACACACCATGCGAATAACGATCGCATATCCAACTGTTCAACCCAGGCATCTTGCAGTATTTCTTCTGGCAACTGATACCCTAGTTGCTGCGTTGCAAGTGCTTGCGCTTGTCCAACAAAGTCTTCTTCATGTTGAAAAGAAGACACTTTGCGTAGCGCTGGAACAATGGCATCAAACGATTCTTTTACTGCTTTCTCGTATTGATACAATTGTCCATTTTCACTGCCATTCACCAAAGGGTGATTGGCTGTGCCAACTGTCGCTACTCGTCCCCGTCTTTCAGGGCGTGCACTCCTTGCCGTAGCTGACTTCCCCATTCGCGCACCGGCTTTAGTCCGGCGCGCAAAATGGTTATTGTTACGCTTAAACATTTTTACTTATAACGTTGCGGTTTATCCGCGAGCGCCACCTGAATAAGTAATTAAAGACCCCTTTTCAGTGTTACCACTAGAACCGGTTACTTTACTTAAAGGAAGTGGTGCCTCCTCGTTACGTTTGTTTTCAGCCGCCATTGCCATTACTGGCCCGCGTCGTGTTGGATTACGACGTATTGCAGACGACCCTTCAGTACCTGTTACATGCTCACCGCGATCCCAGTCATCACCAGAAATCTTTATGCCAGATGACATGCCTTCGCCAGAGATACGTGATTTAACACGACCATCAACTTCTCCAGCTGTAGCAGGAATGACTGGCGCAGATGCTTGTTCTGTTTTACTAAAACGCGCTTCTTCTGTCCCCGTCAATTTTCCTGACGCCATTCCAAAAGGACCTGTAATTCTGCCACTTCCAGACGTACCACCTGTTACAGAATTTTGCGTTGCCGTAACGTGTGCTTCTCCAGCAGGTGACTCAACACTAAATTGGCCCCAAGGCTGACCGCCACCTATCTGCTGTGGAAAATCTGGGCTAGCTGTTGTTGCAGCCGTTGCCGCACAAACACCTGCTACCTGATCGGCACCTATATAAGGAGTGCCCGTCAATGGTTCACAAACACCTTTTTCAGCACCCGTCATCACACCGGCAACACCTGGTTGAATACCTGTCATACTGGCACCAACGTTGGTTGATCCTTTTTGGTTTCGTGCAGCAGCCATCGACATCTGGTTGTTTGAACAAAACGTGTCAGACTGACTCGCATACGGCGTGCCGGTTACTGCTTCACAAGAACCCGGCTCATTGCCTGTAACGATTTCAGAGCGACCAGTCATTGTGCCCGAAACTGACTTGCCCATTAGCGTATTAGTCAGACCAACCTTTCTATCTTTTGGTGTAGGCGTGCTTTTGCAAAATGTATCAAATTGCTCAGAACCTACGTAATCATCACCGGTAACATTGCGACAACTACCTTGCTCATCGCCTGTGACTTTTTCGCTGCGACCAACATGTTGACCCGTTACTGAACCACCACGTAATGTTTGGCTCAACGCAACTTTAGCAGGTGCTGAATCTTCACCACGTTGCATGTATTGCGTGCCTGTCAAACTAAGGTCTGCACCACTTTCATTGCCAGTCACTTTTTCAATCTGACCAACATTGTTTCCTGATACTTTTTTGCCCTTCATTGTTTCAGCAATGCTGAATTTAGAAGGTGACGCTGTGGCACTCGTACCACAAAACTTTTGTGCATGTTCAGCTGAGATATACTCATCACCTGTCACTGTTTTACAGCTACCCGGCTCATCGCCAGTCACTTGTGAGCTACGACCAACTTTTGTACCCGATACGCTATTACCCGCACCCGTAGAAGTAACACCTACACGGTTAAAAGCAGGTTTCGCATCCTCTTTGCAGTAACTCTTAAAAACATCTGCACCCATATATTCTGTACCTGTAATACCACGACATGTACTCGCTTCATTACCGGTAACATCATTTGTTCTATCAACCATCGTGCCAGTTACTGTCTGACCAGAAGCCGTGTCACTCTCACCTACTTTCGCAGGAGCATCTTGTGCTGGAGCACGACGACGAGGACCCGTTGGTTTTGTTCCTGCATCTTTCTTACAAGTCTTACCTTTAGTACTACGTTCAGTACGCAAGATTTTAGCTAACTCACGGCTAGATAAATCTGGGTTTGATGCACGAGCCATACTGGCTGCACTCGCACCACCACTCTTAAGAGCAGATTTACCTTTTGTCGACATTGCTTTACGACGAGAAAGTGCTGCCGCACGAGCAGGATTCATTTTCACTTTCTTCACAAGTCCTTGTTGAAGTTGTGAAGAAACTGCTGTCGTCATTTCACTTGCCGCAGGCGCTGTTGCTGCCGCCGTGCTTGCAGATTCTTTCTTGCAACCACAACCACAATCTTTCGCACTCTTATCCATAGTCTCCTGATTCGTCACAGCAGACACTTTTGTTGCCGGCGCACTACGCGTTCTATCAGTGTTGGCAACAGACTGCTTGCCACCTTTTGACATAGCGATGCGACGAGCAAGTGCAGCTTTACGCGCACTACCACCTGTAGCAACTGTCGGTGCTACCGGAGTATTACTCGATACAGAAGGCGCAGCCGTTCTTGCTGGTGTTTTAGCCAACGCTGCTTTTCCTGATTTTGATAATGCTATACGTCTCGCTAAAGCGGCTTGACGTGCATTACTAGTAGTATTTTGTGACATTTCGATCTCCATATTGTCAGCCTCCAGGTGTGAAAAGTTTTTCACACCCAAAAACTAACACTGGTGACTATATATTTTTAACCTTCGTAAACAACAAAGCATGAACCTTGGCTTTGCGTGTAACTATCGTAACCAATTAAACGAACGTGGTGACCTGGGTATGTACGACGACATAGGTCAAGTTCACTTAATACGGTACCGATGTTTGTTTCACCAAACATTGGTAACTTCCACATAGTCCAATAGTGATCCGAAGCATTCTCTGGAAGCTCATGCTCGATCGATGGCGACCAGCCATTGGCAATAATGTATGCAACCTGCTTTTGTACTTCTTCAGCGGTTAGCTTTGGAAGAAAACCAAAAGTTTCCAACGTGTTCTTGGTTTGGTAATCACCTGCAATACTGTTCATTGATCATTCCTCATAATAATTTTGCGTTATTCGAAACTAGCTGTACGTTATTAAACGTCTAGCTTGTCAACTGTTTCAAATTCAAACTTGATTTCTTTCCAAGTTTCCATAGCGATAGCCAGTTCTGGGCTATGCGAGGCAGCTTCAGTCAGAATGTCGCGAGCTTCTCTTTCAATTTCACGACCTTCGTTACGTGCTTTAACCGATGCTTCAAGTGCAACACGGTTAGCAGCAGCACCTGCAGCGTTACCCCAAGGGTGTCCTTGAGTACCACCACCAAATTGCAGTACTGAGTCATCACCGAAGATAGTTACTAGCGCAGGCATGTGCCATACGTGAATACCACCTGATGCAACTGCGAATACGCCTGGCATAGAACCCCAATCTTGGTCGAAGAACACACCACGTGCACGATCTTCAGGAACGAACGATTCACGTAATTGGTCAACAAAACCTAATGTAGAGTTACGGTCGCCTTCAAGCTTACCAACAACAGTACCTGTATGAAGGTGATCACCACCTGATAAACGTAAACATTTCGCTAATACACGGAAGTGAATACCATGCTTAGGATGACGATCGATTACCGCATGCATTGCACGGTGAATGTGTAGCAACATACCGTTATCACGACACCAGTTAGCCAGACCTGTATTAGCAGTGAAACCACCAGTAATAAAGTCATGCATGATGATTGGGCAACCAACTTCCTTCGCGAATTCTGCACGTTTGTACATTTCTTCAGGTGTTGCAGCCGTTACGTTTAAGTAGTGACCTTTAGTCTCGCCAGTTTCGCGTTGTGCTTTGTCAATTGCTTCAGCAACAAACTCGAAACGGTCACGCCAGCGCATGAATGGCTGAGAGTTAACGTTTTCATCATCTTTAGTCAGATCAAGACCGCCGCGTAAACATTCGTATACAGCACGACCGTAGTTTTTAGCTGACAAACCAAGCTTAGGCTTGATTGTTGCACCCAACATAGGACGACCGTATTTGTTTAAACGATCACGCTCTACATTGATACCTGCTGGTGGTCCACCACAAGTTTTGATGTAAGCGATTGGGAAACGAATGTCTTCAAGTCGTAAGTGCTTTAACGCTTTAAAGCCAAACACGTTACCAACTAATGAAGTTAATACGTTTACAACCGAACCTTCTTCAAAAAGGTCAATTGGGTATGCAATGAAGGTGTAAAAAGACTCGCTATCACCTGGTACATCTTCAATGCGGTATGCACGGCCTTTGTAAAACTCAAGATCAGTTAAGAGTTCCGACCACACTGTACTCCACGTACCTGTCGAGCTTTCCGCGGCAACAGCAGCTGCCACTTCTTCATTCGGTACACCTGGTTGTCCTGTGACCTTGAAACAGGCCAGAAGGTCTGTATCAAGTGGAACATAATCCGGTGTCCAATATTTATCTCGGTACTCCTTAACACCCGCTGCATATGTTTTTTCTGACATGTTCGACTCCTGCTTCGATTATCTATTTTCAATAAAATTAGTGATTAATTAAACTGCGGAAATACTAAGTTAAAGTAGACATTAACTACCAATCGATATTTTGTTAACGATGTATAGGTAATAATCTATATGTTTAAACTTTAACTTGTACATTATCTATATCTTGTTCATTTGTAATCTAGTTACTCAACGTAATACTTTGCTTTTTAAGCATTAAATTCATAAATTTCGTCGCCTTAAAATTCGTATAACCACTTGAATTTTATATTAATATAGGGGCTAACGACCTCCCCTGAAAAAATCCTATTCTCTTATATCCTAGATCATTGTTGATGTATAGCCTGATGTCGCATACTGCGCGTTTTTTCCACCATGCGATAGGTTGAGCGGTTGTTATTGTAGCTCGCAACATCATGTAAATTGATCCATAACACGTCATGCGACTCATCATTTCCAGGTACCGGCAAACTGTCATCGATTTCAACAAGAAAACGAATATCAATATGGCTATGCCGCGGGTCATGTTGATTGGCTGGAATAGTATGAATATCAACATCAAAAATCGTTGGCCCTAGCAATTTTATCTGCGAGGCATCTAAACCTGTCTCTTCTTCTGTTTCTTTCAACGCAACCCGAAGAATATCGGCATCACCGTCTGCATGCCCACCTGGTTGAAACCATTGGTCATGCTTTTTATGATGTAACATCAATACCCGTTGTCTATCGGGGCTAACCACCCAAGTAGAGCCCGTTACGTGCATGGGCCATAGTTCACGGTAAAAGCAATCTGTGTTATCCGCGACAAAGAGTCTTGAACGCGACACATAACCCGCTTCATCCATAAAGCGTGTTTGGTATTTGTTAAGCAAAGAGAGTAATTCTTGACGATGCATAATTATGACCAAGAAGGGTTTTCGATGGCTCTTACCGCAGCGGCAGCAGCCTCTTCAACATCTGCTTCACGCCCCGATAAGGTTAAGCGGCCATGTGCCCCAACCGCCCGCACATCAATCAAGGTAATATTCGCTGCTTTTTCTGCTTGGTTAGCGGCATAAACAACATAACCCGCAGGCTGTGTTTCTAGGATAAACATGCTTTCACCAGGGAGAATCATCGAACCACCACGGTGTTGGCGGTTAATCAACACGGAATGATCGGATGTCATACCGTGAATCACTTCTTGCCACTCTATAGTACAAGTTTCTCGATCACTGATATTGGCATCCATACTGGAAAGCAATGCCTTACCTGATTCAAGCACGTCACTTTGATCTCGATGATGAATTACCATCGAACCAAACGTACGTTCAACCACTTGTTGAGTCAGTTTTACTTGCGTTGCTTTCAGCGCGATGTCGGTGACACGGTGAATGGCCATACCCGGTGACACCTCAACCCACAAACACGAATCACCCGGCACAGGCGGAAAGCCCTGTGAAACAGATGCCATGTATTGAGCGAGTTGCGGCTGCAACGAATCAATGTAAACGTATGTTCTGAGTTTAACCATAAACTTGATTCGCCCTACCCATGTTGTACTTGCATAAAACGAATCTCACCAAAAATAGAATTAGACGTCGCTGCTGTAATAGCCTCCCTGCAAACAATCGGTCCGCATGAAGTTCAATCATAAAATCAGCACCCGCTTTAGGCGGTCGTCTGTTAATGGGGGAAAAGCTTAAGAAAATCGATACTTATATACAAATAAATATTAGCTGGACTATCAATAGACTATTATCTATCAATTGGCTAAATTAACCATTTTCACCGTATATATAAGGTGTCCTTGCCCATTGAGCCCATTAATAAGTAAAAAATAAACTTTAGAAATAGGTTCAACTCTATTAATAAGGGCGACTATTCCGTGTTAACCACCATTTAATCATGCCAAGGCGGGAAATAACCCCTTCATGCCATTTGCAATAAATTCAACGGCAATGGCTGCCAGTATCAATCCCATGATGCGAGTAAATATATTAATCCCGGTGGCGCTGATGTGTGACGCAATAAATGGAGACAACCGCAATGCTCCCCAAATAATCAAACTCAACAACACGACTCCCAATCCAATCATGCCGTGATGCGCAAGCCCTTCAGATTTATGCACGGCTAAAATCACCGTACTAATTGCACCAGGCCCCGCCAACAATGGCATCGCTAACGGAACAATCGCTACCGACTCCATTTGAATCGACTCGTTGGCTTCTTCATCGGTTTGTTGTAACTGACTTGTTTTCGCATGCAACATGGAAATCGCCATTAATAAAACAAGAATGCCGCCGCCAACTCTAAATGAATCGATGCTGATCCCAAAAAATTGCAACACTAATTCACCAAAGAACAACACAATAATCAAAATAACTAACACGCCCACCGCAACACTGTTAGCTGTTTTGCGTCGCTGGTTATTACTGTCTGTTGCCGTCATGCTAATAAAAATAGGCACGACTCCCAACGGGTTTACAATAGCAAGTAAGCCAATAAATATTTTAATGTATTCAGCATAATCGAGCATCTGCGTTCCTATTCAGAAAAATCGTGTTCCCTACTTCGACGTCTGCTGTTTTTTTGGCTGCCGTGCTTGGTATTTCAATGTTTTGCGTTGCTTGCTTAATGCTGTCATGTCCGAACCAATATGTGGCTCACCGCGAGATTTTGCCAGTTGAACCTGTTTTTCCCGCTGCATAAAGCGAAGCCGTTGTTCATCAGTTTTTTTATCATAACAATGATGACAACTAACACCCTGAATATATTTATCGCTCTTTTTATCTTCTTCAGTAATCGGCAAACGGCAGGCGTGACACTGGTCATATTGACCTTTTTCTAACGCATGCGTGACACTCACC
>Ga0316207_10001044_pt1 | contig 37165 bp, 37 predicted proteins | sample 6weekpyrite_MG_FD_204943 | JGI IMG/M metagenome (GOLD analysis project Ga0316207, IMG submission 204943) | Microbial mat bacterial communities from mineral coupon in-situ incubated in ocean water Damariscotta River, Maine, United States -... | ecosystem: Environmental > Aquatic > Marine >... | reverse complement strand
AAAAAAACCGGTGCACTGCACCGGTTTCATATTTTCTCTCTATTAACGTCCCGATATATGTTCCGACAATACTTGCTCTGCCTGTTGCTCGTCTTTTGCGAACATCATGCTTTTCAGTACACCCATGACTTCGCGGTAGTCGCGTACGAGTTGGCGAGCCATGACACGTTGGAAGTGATGCGTGAGGGCTGAGTTCGACTGGTACAACAAGTTAAACGCCGTTAACGGTAGTGATGCGAGTACGGTCTTACCCTTGGTACGGCAACACACACTACTCGGGCGGTGTGTAATAAGGCTATGCAGACCCACAAGTTCACCAGGGCGCATTGTCTTGACGATCTGTTCACCATGACCACCACTTTCTTCATGTGCGATCTCTACCTCACCTTCAACAATCAGGAACAGGTCGTTGGCACCGCCTTTCTCACAGAGAAAGGTTTCGCCATCAGGGTGGTCACGAACGACCATCGCACGTTCGAGCGTGTCGAGCTCTGCATTGGTCATTTCTGAAAACTCAGGGATGCTACGAAACAGGTTGTGAAGGTTCATGGTTGTGCCTCCTCACCGTGCAGCGCTTTATAGGTATCGGTCGCCCATTCGCGCAAGTCACCGCCGCCTGTCGACCTGCTGCGCTCAAATAATATTTTATCGGTATTGCGGCACATACCGATCAAGTCATCAGAAAGCATGCGGAGCATATTGCCTGTCATTTGCAGATAGTCTTTCTCAAGCCCACGGAAGGCTTCATGTGAGAGGACTAAAATTTCAGAATCCTCATCGGCAGTAACTGTCATCGGTGCAGGCCCTGGATCGAGTAAGCTGACTTTACAGAATGTATTCCCCGGGTTGACCTTACCCATGACGACGGTTTCGTCACTGCCCTGCAATGATGTGGTTAAGCTACCTGTCACAACAAAAAACAGGTCGCCCGTTTGTTCGCCTTCTCGAATCACTACATCACCGGCTGAAATATGTTTGTCGATAACAGCACTAACCAAGGCTGCTGCGCCCGCATCATCTCTGCAATGTTTGACGATATCCGGAAACAGTGATTTGAATGTTTGCACATCAATACTCATACCTGTTTTATCCTTCTCATTGATTTGCTTCTAGTTCTGCACACAACCGAGAGACCTTATTTCCCAGCTCAAGATAGATACCGTTTTCAACGGCTTCCTGATACCAGTAAATCGCATGAGCCAGATTACTGTCAACACCGCATCCATACCCTGGCCTCAAGCCACGCTCACAGCCTATGACAGCTTTTTCAGCGTTTTTCTCCACATCCTGGCTACCATCTGAAATAGAACTGTCCAAACCAAACTAACGCAGGCCATGTTCAGGCCAAGACTGTAACTAAAACCACGATGAAAGTACCTGTTTTAGTGGGGCTTGTGGCCGCTTACTGCTTAACCTCAGGTTATGTCACCAGCTTACCGGTAATGTGTCATTTTTCCTTGATACACATCAAAGCCCTAAGACATCGACACCCTGTTTGGTATGACTATTTACGGGTCTTCTTTTTGGTGACTTTTTTCTTGGTCGCTTTCTTTACGACCTTCTTTTTGCTTGCGGTCTTTTTGGCGGCCTTCTTGGCCGGTACCTTTTTAGTGACTTTCTTGTTGGCCGTTTTCTTGGTCGGGGCCTTCTTCACGACCTTCTTGGCAACCTTCTTTTTGGTTGCGGTCTTTTTGGCGGCCTTCTTGGCCGGTGCCTTTTTAGTGACCTTCTTGTTGGTCGTTTTCTTTGCAGCTGCTTTCTTGGTGGCAGTCTTCTTGGTGACCTTCTTTGCTGCCTTGGTGACCTTCTTTTTCAGGTCCTTGGTTGCCTTAGTGACTTTCTTCTTGATGGCCTTGGCTTCTTTCTTCGCGACCTTGGTCACCTTCTTGCTGACCTTTTTGGCGGCCTTGGTGACTTTCTTCTTAATGGCCTTGGCTTCTTTTTTCAGTACCTTGGCCTCTTTTTTCACGGCTTTAGAGACTTTTTTACTGACCTCTTCGACTTCATCCATGACGTATTGCTCGGCCTCATGCAAGGCTTCACTCGCCGGTTCGATGATCGATTCGTTCGCACTCGACAAGGCACTTTGTACCGATTCAAGCACCTTGCGTTCCAATTCATCAAAGCTGATACCGTCGTCAGCATTAATCTGGGCCAACAAGGATCCATCTGAAGGCAGGGTTTTGAGTTCTTTTTTCACTGCAGCAGAAATATCGTTAATTTCCCCAACACCCTGGATTTCACGTAATTTACCCTGTTCGCGGTAGTAATCCAGCAATGGCATGGTTACTGTCTCAAAGACACGTAGGCGGTTACCAATCGTCTCTTCGTTATCATCACTGCGTTGACGCAGTTCCCCGCCACACTTGTCACAGTGGTCGTAAAGCTTGGAAGGTGACGTATACATGTTGTACATCTGGCCACAGGAGGCACAGGTCTGACGCCCTGTCAGACGCTGAATCAAGGCGTCCACATCGACATCAATGAGCAAGGTGCCATTCAGGGGTTTACGAAGGCTATTCAGGATCGTATCGAGTTCTTCGGCCTGGGGGACATTGCGAGGAAACCCATCAAGAATGAAACCGGCTTCGGTGTCATCGGCTTCCAGGCGCTCACGCAACAGGCCAAGGACAATCTCGTCTGGCACGAGTTGACCGGTATCCATGAGCGGCTTGGCCTGTTTACCCAATGCGCTGCCTTCTTCCACAGCCGCGCGTAGCAAATCACCGGTGGAGATTTGCAACATTCCAAATTGTTTTACCAGTAACCTGGCCTGCGTACCTTTCCCCGAACCGGGAGCACCGAGTAAGACGAGCCTCATAAAACGGCATCCTGTTATATAAGTATTTGTTAGTATTATATTATTTAGCAGTCGCACGTAATCAGGACAAGTTTTCGGGCTTCTTTGTCCCGGCACTTATCCCTGCTTTATATATAAACCTACTCTGCTGACTACGGCCAAGTCAACGAACTATCATGCATTTTTTGCCTAATTGCAGTATCCTTGGCCGCCGCTCGTCGTGAAATCGTGTAGTTGACGGGCAAAATGACAGCAAACGATGACATTAAAGAACACCTAACAACATGAACAAACCGATTCCTGATTTCACCGAAACCCTGATCTGGTCTGCACAGGAAAGCCTGCAAAAGCGCTTTCCTGGATGTACAAATATTCAGTTAATCGCGCGTGAAACCCGCATCCGCCCGTTTGTTCGTGAACGGAGCGACTGTATTGTGTCACTGCGTCGGGTACCGGCTGATTACGGCCGTACCGAAATGCAGGAACAGGAAGCCGCTTAATAATTTTTTCGAATTTTTATCTGTAACCTTTATATATCTAGTAACCATATCGTAGGGAGAACCTCACATGGCCACGAAGAAAACCGCCAAGAAGAAACCTGCAGCAAAGAAAGTGACCAAGAAAGTCACCAAGAAGGCTGCTGAAAAACCAATGAACGCATTTTACGCCCAGTCTGGTGGCGTGACTGCTGTCATCAATGCCTCGGCTGCCGGTGTGATTGAAACCTGCCGCGCCAACAAGGGCAAGATCGGCAAGGTTTACGCCGGTCGTAACGGCATCATCGGTGCGCTGACTGAAGACCTGATCGACACCAGCAAGGAATCAGCCTCAGCCATTAAAGCCCTGCGCCACACACCTTCTGGTGCATTTGGTTCATGCCGCTTCAAGCTGAAGAGCCTGGAAGCCAACAAACGTGAATACGAGCGCCTGATCGAAGTCTTTAAGGCCCATAACATTGGTTACTTCTTCTACAATGGCGGTGGTGACTCTGCAGATACCTGTTACAAGGTGTCACAGCTGTCTGAAAAAATGGGTTACCCCATCCAGGCCATCCACGTGCCAAAGACCGTTGATAACGACCTGCCAATTACGGATAACTGCCCGGGCTTCGGTTCTGTAGCCAAGTACATCGCGGTTTCAACACGTGAAGCCAGCTTTGACGTTGCCTCAATGGCCAAGACCTCTACCAAGGTCTTCATCGTTGAAGTCATGGGTCGTCACGCAGGCTGGATTGCTGCCGCTGGTGGTCTTGCTTCAACTGAAGACACCCCGATTCCTATCATTATCCTGTTCCCGGAAGTTGAATTTGACGAGAAGAAATTCCTTGCCAAGGTTGACGCCATGGTCAAGAAACACGGCTACTGTAGTGTTGTTGTTTCTGAAGGTGTGCACTACAAGAACGGCAAGTTCCTCGCAGAAAGCGGCCTCAAGGACAACTTCGGCCATGCTCAACTCGGTGGTGCCGCAACAGTCATTTCCGGCATGATCCAGAAGGGTCTCGGATTGAAGAACCACTGGGCGGTTGCCGATTACCTGCAGCGTGCTGCCCGTCACATCGGCTCCAAGACTGACGTCGACATGGCCTACGCCATGGGTAAGGCCGCCGTTAAGTTTGCACTGAAGGGTCACAACTCCATCATGCCAACGGTTGACCGTATCTCTGACAAGCCATTCAAGTGGAAAGTCGGTATGGCGCCACTGAGCAAGGTCGCTAACGTCGAGAAGATGATGCCTAAGAACTTCATCACACGTGACGGTTACGGCATTACACAGAAGTGTCGTGATTACCTTGAGCCACTTATCAAGGGCGAAGACTACCCACCGTACAAGAACGGTATGCCTAAGTACGTTCGCCTCAAGAACATCGGCATTAAGAAGAAGCTGAAGAAGTTCGACCTCTAAGGCGGGTGCGATAAAGCACATGTTAAGGGCGTCCCACGGGACGCCCTTTTCTTTTGTCCCAAACAAGTTGATTGCGGATACAACACGAAGGCCGTACAGCCAAATCTCACCGAGGCGCCGCATTTCCGTGGCAACAGGCCATTGGCTATCTTGTTGTTGAAGTCAAGCTTGAGCACATTTTTGCTTTAAAACCCGCTACATCTGGTCTCGTCCAGCTCGGTTGCACTACACAGGTGCAAACATCGTATTTTGCACTGCTTGCCCTTCGCTTCATGAAGCGGTCATAATGGCCGTGTCATAATAAGAAAGCTCGCCATATAGAAGGGCTGACATTCATTTCTAAAACGCCCTGCAGTCTCTATGTGGATCACAATTGGGGAGATCTACGATGTCTGATGGTTTGTTGTTATCTATAATCTGTTCGTTTGCCGCGCTGCTCTACGGTGCATGGTCTTATAAGTGGATCCTGTCCAAGCCTGCCGGAAATGAACGCATGCAAGAAATTGCCACTGCCATACAGGAAGGTGCCCAGGCTTACCTGAACCGCCAGTACACCACGATCAGCCTGGTCGGTATCGTATTATTCATCGCCATCTACCTTATGCTCGGTGCACTGACCGCGATTGGTTTTGCCATTGGCGCATTGTGCTCCGCCGCTGCGGGCTACATTGGTATGAACATTTCGGTGCGTGCGAATGTCCGCACTGCGCAGGCCGCCAATAATGGCCTCAATGCTGCACTACAAGTCGCTTTCCGCGGTGGTGCCATAACCGGCATGCTGGTCGTTGGGCTCGGCCTACTCGGGGTAGCCGGCTACTACGCGATACTCAGTGCCATGACACCAACAGGTGAAGCCGTCAGCCTGACGCCACTGGTTGGGCTGGCCTTTGGTGGCTCACTGATTTCCATCTTTGCGCGTCTTGGCGGCGGGATCTTCACCAAAGGTGCCGATGTCGGCGCTGACCTGGTGGGTAAGGTCGAAGCCGGTATCCCCGAAGACGATCCCCGCAACCCGGCCGTGATTGCCGATAATGTTGGTGACAATGTCGGTGACTGTGCAGGCATGGCCGCTGACTTGTTCGAGACCTATGCCGTGACCATTATCGCGACCATGCTACTCGGTGGACTCGTACTCGGTGATGCCGGTGATGCTGCCGTGCTCTATCCATTGGTTATTGGTGCGGCCTCTATTGTCGCCTCCGTGATTGGTACCTTCTTTGTCTCTGCACGTGACGGTGGCAAAATCATGAATGCCCTGTACCGAGGGCTTGCTGTTGCCGGCGGACTTTCCGCGATTGCGTTTTACCCGATCACGACCTGGATCCTCGGTGACAGCGTTATGATTGAAGGCAATCCCGTCGCATCAATCAACCTGTTTTACAGCGCCATTATCGGGCTTGTGCTCACAGCTGCCATGGTCGTCATCACTGAATACTACACAGCCACTGAATACGGCCCAGTGCAACACATTGCCGAGGCCTCAACCACGGGTCACGGTACTAACGTCATAGCCGGACTGGGTGTATCCATGAAATCCACGGCTCTGCCTGTCATTGTTGTATGTGCCAGTATCTGGGGTTCATACGAGCTGGCTGGCCTGTATGGCATTGCAATTGCAGCCACATCAATGTTGTCGATGACCGGTATTGTGGTTGCACTCGATGCCTATGGTCCGATCACCGATAACGCCGGTGGTATTGCCGAGATGGCCGAGTTGGACGAGAAGATTCGTAATATCACCGACCCTCTTGATGCCGTTGGCAATACAACCAAGGCCGTTACCAAGGGGTATGCCATTGCTTCAGCAGGACTGGCAGCACTGGTTCTGTTTGCCGACTACACGCATGAATTGAGTTCTCATACCGAAAAAGCACTCAGTTTTGATCTCTCCAACCACATGGTCATCATCGGCCTGTTTATTGGTGGACTCGTGCCTTACCTGTTCGGTGCCATGGCGATGGAAGCTGTCGGCCGTGCAGCAGGTAGTGTCGTCATTGAAGTACGGCGCCAATTCAAGGAAATCCCCGGCATCATGGACCACACGGCGAAGCCGGATTATTCACGTGCCGTCGATATGCTGACACGCTCCGCCATTAAGGAAATGATGCTGCCATCACTACTGCCAATCCTGGTGCCTATTCTTGTCGGTGTTTTCCTCGGTGCACAGGCGCTGGGTGGCTTACTGATTGGTACGATTATCACCGGTCTGTTTGTTGCCATCTCGATGACCACCGGTGGAGGTGCCTGGGACAATGCCAAGAAGTATATTGAAGATGGTAATTGTGGCGGCAAGGGCAGCGAGGCGCACAAAGCGGCTGTGACGGGTGATACGGTTGGCGATCCATACAAGGACACGGCAGGCCCAGCGATTAACCCATTAATCAAAATCATTAACATTGTCGCTTTGCTAATTATTCCGTTGCTATAAAGTACCGGTCACAGAACCTCTTCGAGGTTCATTGTGACTACCCTAACCCTCATCCCGAGGGTTCAGGGCAATCGTGGCTCTATTGATTATTCCGCTATTGTAAAGAACTGCTCACAGATGACCTGACTCGACAGGATGTCGGCTAGGTTACGCATAATGAACCCGAAGGGTTCTATGCGCCACGAGTCAGATTCAATGTGATGTCTCGCAGAAGCCCTATGGGCTTCATTGCGAGTACCTCACCCGTCACGGGTCGAGGCAACCCTAACCCTCGTACCGAGGGTTCAAGGCAATTATTCCGCTGCTTTAAGAAACTGCTCACAGGACCCTGGCGGGTCCATTGTGGCTTCCTGACCTGAACACACCAAGTAGGATACAGCGTCCTTCCCAAACAACAGGGATGGACGCTGTTTTCACTATCAAATCATTGCATTGCTTGATGCCATGTATTGTCGATTTAAAAGCGGGCCCCGGCCCGATTTTTTTATTTACGAGATGTAATATAGGTAACCCGAAAACCCCAAAATACCAACCGCCAGGAACCAACCCAGCATTGTCATGACGAAGCGTAGCGGCCCGATAAATAACCGTCGCACCGCCAAAGCAAGAATTACACCCGCCAACACTGACCAGTACCAATCCAGGGCATAAATAGCCATGCCTGAATAAAGCACTGACAACAATGTTGCGATGGCAAACCATTGTGCAAGAATGTCTTCAAAGGGTTTGATTGACGACGGGGTGGAGTGTGTCACGGTAGCCTGTCTGTCTCTGTATCTTTCCAGGCCCACAACATTTGCCGCACCTGGAGTTTTTACACCGCGTGTTCCCCAGTAGTGTGCTTCGATATCATTATCAAGTATGCGTGCCATGACAGCCTCCCGGGTAGGTGTTATACCGAGTCTGTTTTATTCTGTGGCAACAAGATAACGTTTAAGAACCATACTGTCCGTTAACTAACTCTCAAGAAAAACGTGAATTTGTCACGCTACAAATACCATTTATTCAGGTGCGTTTGATTCAAAGTAGATAACGGGTTCAAACCCTATTCAAGGTATGGAAAACGGCTAGGGCGCTTGCTTTAGCTCAAACCAAAAAGTACTACCCTGCTCAACCACACTGGTCATCCCCACACTGCCACCCATCATCTCAACAAGCTCCTTACAAATTGCCAGGCCGATACCGGTGCCCTCAATAATCGTACCTTGGGGTACCGCACGTTCAAATGCCTTGAACATATGCGCTTGCTGTGCTTCATCTAAGCCTATCCCTGTATCACTCACACTCACCCGTAAACGGTCCTTCTGTACTGGTTGATACGTGACATTCACACGGCCTTCAGGGCGGTTATATTTGATCGCATTAGACAGATAATTAATGAGCACCTGTTTGATGCGCATGCGATCAGCACGGAGTATATAACCACTGGCATCTTCGTAGTGAACCTCGATATGTGCTCGTACAGCCACACTATTTATCAGCGCTGCACACTCATTTATGACATCCTGTAATGACACGTCTTCTATTTCAATATTCAGCTTACCTGATTCTATCTTCGCAAGGTCCAGCACCCCGTTAATCAGTGTCAACAGGTGTTGGCCGCCTTGTATAATATGCTGTACAGAAACCTGCTGATCGTCTGTGAGTCCATCCTTTTCGAGCTCAAGCAATTGTGCAAAGCCGAGGATAGAGTTCATCGGCGTACGTAACTCATGGCTCATCGAAGACAAAAATTCCGACTTGGCTTTGTTGGCTCGCTCTGCTTCTGTCTTTGCATTCAGGAGTTCCTGTTCTGCACGCTTACGCAGCGTTATATCCTGGTAAGTACCCAACACACCGACGATCCTGTTTTCAGTATCTCGTAGTGGAATTTTACTTGTCTCCAACCAAATCTGTTCTCCATCCGGGGTTGTTTGAGGTTCTTCAAAAAGAAGCTTGGACTGACCTGTCGTAATTACCTCTTCATCGTCATTACGATACAGGTCTGCTTGTTCTCGCCACGCCATTTGGTAGTCATTTTTACCAATCAAATTTGATTGTTCGACCACGCCTGCGTCGTGGGCAAACAACGTATTACAACCAAGGTAATTCAATTCAAGATCCTTCCAGAAGACGCGCACGGGTATGGTGTTGATGACATCCTGCAATATACGGCGTGATGCTTTAAGTTCATTTTCAATTGCATGTCGTTCAGTGACATCGCGAATAATAGCTATGAAGACAGTTTCTTTATCAAGCTTCATTTCAGTGACCGAGATTTCTACAGGGAACGTTGTACCATCTCTATTGAGTGCATCTACACCTCCGCGCCTTATTCCGATAACTTTTTTCTGCCCTGTGTCACGGTAGCTGGAAAGAAACCCATCATGTTGGTCCGCCAATATTGCCGGCATTAACATTTTGACGTTATGGCCCATCACTTCTTCAGCTGCATAGCCAAACATGTTCTCTGCAGCATGATTAAAGCCATGGATAATGCCGTCCTTATCAATCGTCACCAGGCCGTCTGCTATGTTTTCTACGAGGGTACGGTGACGCGTTTCACTGGCCGACAGCTCACGTGTTCGATCTGCTATGCGTTTATCCAACTGTTGATTCATCGCAATCAGGCTGTAATGGCGCCAAACAATAATCGCTGTCACAACACCCGCAAGCACACCGGCAAAAATCCATAACAGCAGACTCACCGTCCAAAATGGTGGTGGTTCTGCAAACCACTTATTAAAAATACGTCGGTATTGTTCCGTTTTTACAAATTCAGCAACAGACTCGTTCAGTGTATTAAAAAGCTGACCGCGCGATTTATGGACACCTATCACACGCTTGATCTCTGCAAGAGGTTGGCCCAGTATTTTTATGGCCCGCTCCTGCCTGGCCTGTGTCGCCAGTTTCCAGCCGACTGACTCCGGGTAAGCCAGTGCATCAATTTGCCCGGATAACAGTGCAAACAGCGCCTGTTCAAAACTATCGAACAATATCGGAGTAACAGCCTCGATGTTAGCGATAACCTTTGAACCAATATTCGTTTTGACTGCGCCCACTTTTACACCTGGATAATCAGTGATGGTGGCCTCTGGATCAGAATGATTCTCGCGAACAAAAACTACGATATGAAATATCTCTACAGGTGACGTAAAATTCAGGTACTCACTTCGATTCACACTCACGCCAACATTAGGAATCAGATCGACTTGTCCTGATTGGGCTGCGGCAAACACCTCTTTCCAGGTAGGCATTAATTGATACTCAATTTGCATCCCGGTTGTTTCTGCGATGGCATCCATCACATCGATCGCAAACCCGGTTGGCTGATTTTTTGAATCTAATTGGTAATAAGGCGGGAACGAAGCCGGTACTGCAGCCGTAACAACCGTCTGCGACTGACCAGGGGTATCAGCGTCAGCAAGGCCGGTGAAAATGCTCAGTGCACATACAACAATGACCAACCCTAAGCGGGTCAAAGACTGCGAACAACTCCCCATATGCTTCCCCGTGCTTCCCTTGCTAGTCATTCGACTTACAAACTATAGCAGGCTATATCATGTAGGAAGGGAATAAAACGGCGATAAAAATCAGGTAAATAATACGTAAGGGCAGATCCTTAAGTATTTTTTTCAACCCAGCGCTGACCATCGCCCAGGGTTTCCTTTTTCCAGAAGGGTGCTTCACTCTTAAGTTTTTCAATAAGAAAACGGCAGGCATCAAACGCGGCGCCGCGGTGCGCTGACCAGGCCGCGACGATCACAATTGCATCATTGGGCTGAATATCGCCAACACGATGCAAAGCGATACAATCCAGGATCGGGTATTCATTCATGGCTTGCTGACAAATTGCTTGCAACGCCTTTTCTGTCATGCCCGGATAATGCTCAAGAAACATACCCGTGACATTATCGCCTTCATTAAAATCGCGCATGGTGCCAACAAAACTGGCGGTGGCACCGTATTGCCCTGCCCCATGTTGTTCCCGTAGTGACGCCTCGAAAGCCTGAAGCTCGGAATAGGGTTCAAAAACCTGTTCATACAACTTAACACGCGGCATCTCAGCCCCCCGTGACCGGTGGAAAAAATGCCACCTCATCACCGTCCTTTACACTGGCGCCTGCCTTTACATAACTCTGGTTGACGGCCATGAGTAAATTAGCCGGCATAGCCTCCCCATCGGTGGCCAGTTGCCAGACCGCCTCTACGGTTTGTGGCCCTGTCGCGTTTAACTCATCAGCGTCACGGCCAATTTTTTCACGTAAACTGGCAAAATAGCGTACCTGGATTGTCATCTCATCCTCATTTTTGCAGGCAATCATTGTTTCTGGCCGTTATACTAGCATGTCATTAAAGCGGTGATGACTGACATGGGAAAATTGACACATTTCAATACGAAGGGCGATGCCCACATGGTTAATGTGGGTGATAAGGCGGTCACACGCCGTATCGCCGTCGCAGAAGGCAGCATCATGATGTCGGCTGATACACTGCAACTGATCTGTGAAGGTGGTCATAAGAAAGGGGATGTCCTCGGTATCGCACGCATTGCGGGCATCATGGCCGCAAAAAAGACGGCCGACTTGATCCCACTGTGCCACCCTTTGCCCCTTACGCATGTCGACATTGAACTGCAGCCCGATAGCAACAATAACTGTGTGTACTGCCGCGTCACTGCCGAGACCGATGGCAAGACGGGGATTGAAATGGAGGCCCTGACAGCCGTACAGGTCACCCTGTTGACGATTTATGATATGTGTAAGGCCGTTGATCGCGGTATGGCCATGCACAATATACAGCTCGTCAGTAAGGCCGGCGGCAAATCAGGTGACTGGCAACGTGAGTCCTAGCCAGCCTCTGTTATCTGCGAACCAGGTTGTTGGGTTCCTGGCCGGGACAGACACCCGCTACGAGTAAGGTATGACTGCCCCTTTACCGCCGACCAGCGAAGCCGAATTACAACAACGACTGGCCTCCATTGCAGGGCTGTGCGTTAAAGACCTTGCCGCCCAACTCGGTGTGACTGTACCCAACGATTTAAGCAGCCACAAAGGCTGGCTGGGTGAGCTGGTCGAACAGGCCCTGGGCTGCAATGCTGCATCACTGTCCGAGCCCGACTTTATGGAACTGGGGATTGAACTGAAGACACTACCTCTCAACCACAATGGCCAGGTACAGGAGTCGACATATGTTTGTATCGTCCCCCTGCAAAAAACCCATCACCAACAATGGCAAACAAGCTGCGTATACAAGAAATTAAACAAGGTTGCCTGGTTACCCGTCGAAGCGGATGCCTCGATCCCGCTGGCAGAGCGCACAATTGGGATGGGGCTCATATGGAAAGCCGACACGGCGACGCTGGCAGCGCTACAACAAGACTGGGAAGAATTAATGACGGCAGTTACGCTTGGCCAGTTTGATTCGCTGACCGCACAACATGGCGATATCTTACAAATCAGGCCCAAGGCGGCCAATGCCAAGGTACTGGTCGATGCTATCGGGCCGGATGGAGAATTGATTCGTACCCAGCCACGCGGGTTCTATTTGCGACCTTCATTTACTCGCCAGATTCTGGCCAGCCATTTCCTGGCTGGATAGCGGACAGGTTACGTGTATCCGGCCTATACCCCAGACCAAATGGTACGAATTTGATCGGACAGCGCCATGGGGTCAAACGGTTTGGCGATAACTTCTACTGCGCCCATTTCCAGGTATTCTTCTATTTCCTGCGGTTGGACCTTTGCTGTCATAAAGACAACAGGGGTTTCCTTGAGTGACGCAATTTCCCGTAGGTTCTGTAGTGTTGTCGGCCCATCCATCTCGGGCATCATGACGTCCAGCAAGATAAGCTCGGGCGCAAAGGCCTCTGCCTTTTGCATCGCTTCCTTTCCGGAGCTGCATACTTCAAGCGTGAAACCGCCTACCTGCTCCAGGGCAAGTTTTGCGACTGCCTGGATATCGGGTTCGTCTTCTACATACAGGATACGGTTCAATTCATCACTACTCATCCAGCTTTCCCCTGTTCAGTTATATGCTCTGCTGCTTGTACGCTATCGGATGCACGCGTATGTTCTTGAATAGATCTGACAATAACCAGATAACTCCTGCATAATATAGCAAAAACCAGCATATTAACTACATGATTCGTTTCGGTCTTCATATCCTTGCACACTTCCTTGTCCCCGGTGTTGTCGCCCGTTTTGCGTTTAAGCCTGACTGGCAAAAAGCCTGGCTGATAATGGCTGCGACGATTGTCGTTGACCTTGACCACCTGTTCGCCACTCCGCTGTTTGACCCAAATCGCTGTAGTATCGGTACGCATCCACTCCATACGGAACCGGCCATCGCCATTTACGGGCTATTATTACTGGTTCCAAAAGTCCGTATCATTGCCGCGGGCCTGCTCATTCATATGGCGCTTGATGCCTCGGATTGTTACCTGCAACTGCTCTACCCCATCTAGCCTGCCCGTGCACCGTGCCCTATACGGATCTATACTTGGCTTAACGCCTGTTATGGAAGAGGGCTTATCATGATCCCGCGCACCTTGGTTCTTATTGCCTTGCTGACTCATCTGCTGACAGCCTGTTCATTCACGCCTGAGCCGAGCCCTGACTCTGTCTTTTATTCTCCTCCAGTCGGATCCCAGCTACGCCTGAATGTAGCCATTACCATTCCTGCTCATGACACCGATGTCTACATCCAGGGCGGCAAGGTCCAGTCATCGTACTGGGCAGTGGATGCGTACTATCCACACTGTAATTTTGAACTGCGTACGCGCGCCGCGGTTGCCCGCCAGGTTGAACCGGATACGTTTATCATTACTCGTGTGGCCCGGGACATCGAGAACGTCCTGCTGAATAACCCGGTACAGGTTGCCAGCTTCGGCAGTGGTGATACCGCCCCACCCCATGAAGATTATATGGTCGTCATGGACCTGCGCTCAGACACGCAGCCTGACGTCATGCGCATCACATGCCAACACTGGGAAGATCCGAACGAAGGGAACCACCTGACAATTAACCAGATGCGCAAGGCAATGGGAAACCTGTTCACCCTGACACTGGTCAGCGATAAATACTGAACCGTCAGGCATCTTTTTCATCTTTGCCGGTTCGCAATACCTCGATATTGCGCCCAGGGATACTCGCAACATCCAGTCCCTTGTCATGCCAGTCGGCGATGGCTTCACTAATACTTATCTCGCGTATGAAGTGCAGCATCGGCCACGGTGAACGGTTCGTGCTGTTGGCCGCATCATCTACATCGCAATCGGCAAAACAATAGTCAGGGTGAAAGCTGGCAACCTGGATTGTCCCGGCCAGGCCACTGTGTTCAAGGAGTGTATCGACAATATCCAGAAAGTCATTGTAGTCATCAAAGTTAGACAATATGTTGGGATGGATGAGTAAGCCTGTTTCTATGTCATCACGAGATGCCTGTGACAATGCATGCAACTCAAGCAACACGTCTTCAGCCAGTTGTTCCTGGCTGTCAGCCTCACTGACAACAAAACGGATTTTTCCTGCCTCAAATGGCCCTCTGGCAAAGGGGCACAGGCCATGATGAATAACAAAATTTTCTACCCAGTCACGTGTTTGCTGTATGACTTTTTCAGTGTCTAGCTCATTTTTGTGATCCATCTATCAACCTGTATGTGTCACAGTACTCAAATTTAGAAGTTGCCCATTGTACTGCATATAAACTGTGCCAGAATATATTTAGACAGTATGAGGACAGTTTAATGAACACCGCACCAGATATGACAGCATCCCTCACGACGAGCATGCTCTCATCACAAGTTCTATTACGCGGTGAAAGTGATGATAACCTGGGCTGGTTGCTGCGTCACAGCAAGCAACAGGATTATTCTGCCGGTGACGTCCTGCTAACACCCGATAAGCATAACGATTACCTCTACCTTGTCCTGTCAGGTCGTATCCAGGTACGACTTGACTGGCAGGGCCGCGAAGCACTGACTTATCTCGACGCGGGTCATTGTGTCGGCGAAATGTCGATTATTGAAAACAAACGGCCCTCGGCAATTGTCGTGACCGAACAAGACTGCCGCCTGCTGCTGGTTGAAAAAGATGTTGTCTGGGAATTAATTGAACGCTCAAATACTGTTGCAAGAAACCTGCTTTATATCCTTTCCTCGCGCGTTCGCAGAGATAACCTGGTCATTTTTGAAACGCGCAAACAACAGGCCATATCTGAACAAAACTCCAGACAAGATACCCTGACGAGCCTGTATAACCGTCGCTGGCTGGAAGATAACCTGTCACGGCTTGTCCAGCGCGCCCAGCAAACCCAAAAGCCGTTTTGCTTACTGATGCTCGATGTTGATTTATTCAAGCAGTACAACGACAGCCACGGCCACCCGGCCGGCGATGCCGCGCTAGCGGCAATTGCGGCGAAGCTGGCCGATAATATTCGACCCTATGATTCAGCCATTCGTTACGGTGGAGAAGAGTTTCTCGTGCTACTTCCCGATACGGCTATTTCAGATGCACGTATTATTGCAGAACGTTTACGCGAAAAAATCAGCCGTACTTTAATTCGCCAGGATAGCGGTTGTCGGTTACCGGGTATTACCGCATCGATTGGCCTTGCCGAACTCGGCTCAGGGGACAGCGTCACTGATTTTATCACCAACGCCGATACAGCCCTTTACCGAGCCAAACAGAATGGCCGAAATTGTGTCGCACTCTAGCGACATTCATTACGACTAGTGGAGAGACTTGCCCTTGCTTGGCATTTGCAGGTCAACCTTAACCTGGTTAACACGCTCTTCATTAAAGACCAGGTCAATACTGATGCGTTCATCTGCATGATCGATCTTGACCTGCTTCAGGTCGGGCAGGCGTTGTGCGAGCCATGAGCTGCTTGCCGCAATCATCTGATCATTATCACTAATCATCGCTTGGGCTAGATAGCCGGCAACAAACTGGGCACGCTGCATGAGATCAGGCTGCTCAATTTTTTCATCGCCCAGGGTGAAGCCTGCATCCATTTCTGTATCCATTTTATCCAGGTATTCCATCTGGCGTTCTGGTAAGGGTTTATTCCGGTCATACTCAACCTCGGACTGACCATTAACAATAACTTGCATCATACTCATGACTTTATACTATGATTCCCTGAAAAATTGTCGCTAGGATAAACGCGGTGCCTGGACACCGCAAGCGTATATTTGAGGCATGTATGAAAACAACTATCCCCGACTGGGTAAATTGGCTTGCACAGGACGCCGATGGTCGCTGGTGGGGCTACAGCGTTGAACCTCACCAAAATGACCATGGCTGGTATGAAAACGAAGTGGGGGACTACATTGCGCTTGATGCCGGTGAGGCCAATCCTGAATGGCGCCAGAGCCTGCTACGCCATCCCCCGCTTTAAATGTTAGCTATACGAAATTTCCGGGTGTAGACCGGCATGACTGAGCTGATCCATCACATTTACAGCCATATCACAATTCTCGTCGACCTCGACCATAATCTCGCCGGGTGAACCCAGACCAAATTCAACGCCGCGAACATGGCTCATCGCGAGTAAATCGGCCTTAATGAAAGTACGGCGATCTTCATCTAATTTGTCTTTGATATAAAAGTGTAATGTATTCACTTACCTCTCCTTAAGTTCCTGCAAGATACTGACTACATATTTTGTATCGACACCCTGAAGAATTTTTCAAGTGCGTCTTGAATATAATATAGCTGGAGATTGATACTATTTATACTATAAAATGTTGCGGCGACTAAGCCTTTATTTTGTGAGTTTTTTTCTATGTCACGTGTCATTATCTATAGCACAGGTACCTGCCCAATCTGTGATAAAGTGAAGGGTCTTTTCACTAAATGGCAGATTGATTATCAAGAATGCCGTGTTGATCTCGACCAATCATCTCTGAAAAGCATGCTTGAAATCACCAATCATGCCCGAACCGTCCCCCAGATTGTCATCGATGAAAACTGGATCGGTGGTTTTAGTGAACTGACCGAGCTGCACATGGACGGCAAACTTAACTCATTGATGAATACATGAAAATCACGTATTTTTATTGTGTTTAATAAACACATTCTATCTCCTGTATACAATCTATCGCTCTCTTTCAATGGCTAAGTGCTAACACACTGTTATACTGAGAAAAACCAGGGGATAACGGTAACTATACAGGTTATGCAAGACGGCTAAATGGATACCCATCACCACAATTCAGCAAATGCCAGCGATATGAACGCTGGAAGCAGTGCGACGGGTTCAGTCTTCCTGATCGCAGGTTTCGTGATCTGTATTGCCCTGTTTGCCATGGTTATTGGCTATAGCGTGTCGCAGCTACAACAAAGCCAGCAAAATGTTCGCCAACTTGCCTTTGATTACAATCAGAAAGGCGAACGTATTATCAGTATGTACAACGCGGCACGTGAGCGAACCATCCGGCTCTATGGGATGGTCACCACGGATGACACCTTCCGTCATGAAGAGCTCTACCAGGCCTTTAACCGCGACGGGGCCGATTTCGCTGTTGCTCGGCTTGATCTGCTTGATATGAACTTATCCAGCCAGGAACGCGCATTATTGGCTGAGCAGGCCCGTCTCTCCAATATTGCAATTCCTATACAATTTGAAGTCATCGACCTGATGTACCAGGGTGAACAGGCCGCTGCACACAAACTGCTCACAGAACAAGCGATACCCGCCCAGGACATGGCCCTGGAAATCATCCGCCGCTTGCAGGCGCAGCAACGTATCGCTGCTTCAGAGATCGCCGCACGTACTGAGGTTACCCAGGAAAAAACCACCCGCTTACTTACACTGCTTGGCAGTATGGCACTGTTGTTGAGCACCGTGATTGCGATGTTTGTTGTTCGGCGTACCCGGCATGCCGAACACCGCCTGAATATCCAGAAAGAGCTTGCAGAACTTACTTTACGCTCTATCCGTGATGCGGTCATTACGACAAATCTTGATGGCAACATCCAGATGATGAACCCGAATGCTGAAGCACTCACCGCCTGGTCTGCAGATGCTGCGATTGGCAATCACCTGGATAAAATCTTCCGTGTCGTGGATGAGCATGACCGTTTGCAATTCATCAACCCGATTGAAGATGTCCTCGTTACCGGACAAGCTATTAATTCAACTGAAACCGAGATGCTAATTGATCGTCACGGCAAAGAATATGGCATCGAACATAGTGTCGCCCCCATCACAGATTTGGATGGAAAAATACTCGGTATCATTATTATCTTCCGCGATGTCACTGAAACACGTGCCCTGGCTAATCAACTCAGTCATCAAGCGACGCATGATAACCTCACTGGGCTGGTCAACCGTCGTGAATTTGAGATCAGGCTCGACCATGCATTTGTCAATGTCCGCGCGGATCATATCAACTACGCACTTTGCTTTATTGACCTTGACCAGTTCAAGCTGATTAACGACACCTGTGGACATAACGCGGGAGATGAGCTGTTACGTCAGATCTCTATGGTTTTACAACAAAGTGTTCGCCGCAGCGATACGCTGGCACGATTGGGTGGTGATGAATTTGGTGTATTGCTGGAGGCCTGCTCACTTGAAAAGGCTGAGGAAATTGCCAATGCCATCCTTAAATCGATCAATGACTTCCGCTTCTCATGGAAAGGTCAAACCTTTGATGTGGGTGCCAGTATTGGGGTCTCACCCATTACCGGCTTGACTGCAAATATCTCGGAGCTGCTAAGTGCCGCAGATACGGCCTGTTACCTCGCCAAAGACAAAGGACGTAACCAGATACACGTCTACCACCCCGATGACCAGGAACTTGAAAAACACCGTGGTGAAGTACAATGGGTCCATCGTATCAACGAGGCACTCGAAGAGAATGATTTTATTCTCTACTACCAACCTATTGTTAGTCTGAATGATGTCGGTTCTGACTGTCACCACTATGAAATCCTGCTACGCATGATTAACGACATTGGCGATCTCATTCCCCCCATGGCTTTTATACCCGCAGCAGAACGTTACAAGCTAATGCCGCAGGTCGACAAATGGGTCATACACAATGCCTTGCTTGAGATTAAACACCTGATGGAAAAGAACATGGCCAGTCTGGGTTCATGTATTTTCACAATTAATATATCAGGCCAGTCTGTGACTGACAGCGGCTTTGCGGAGTATATTCTGGAAGAATTTGACTACCATAAGCTATCTCCCTCAATGATCTGTATAGAGATAACAGAAACTGCCGCAATTGCGAATATGTCCAGCGCCATTGATTTTATAAAGACGCTCAAACATGCAGGCTGCCGCTTTGCACTGGATGATTTTGGTAGTGGCCTGAGCTCATTCAGTTACCTGAAGAACATGCCGGTCGATTACCTGAAGATAGATGGTAGTTTTGTCCGCGATATTTGTGATGACAAGACTGATCATGCCTTCATTGAATCAATCACCCAGATCGCACACGTCATGAATATTAAGACCATTGCCGAATTTGTCGAGAACAACGATATTTTCAATGAACTCAAAGGTATCGGTGTGGATTATGCGCAAGGCTTTCACATATCAATGCCCATGCCACTTTCAGGCTTTATCAATAATGAATCCCAGCGCAATATTTCTTGATATTTGACCTGGTAATCCTTCTTCGATATAAGTTTTATACATATAAACAAACAACACGTGGGGTATCAATAATGGCATTTAAAACGTTGTTTCCTGTTTCATTCATGTGTGCAGTGCTACTCATGCCCTTACCGGCTCTATCCGATGATGCGCCGCTCACTGTAAATATCAAACGCCTTTCAATGGATACCGCCTTACGTATCGCACAAGCGGCAATTAAAGAATGCCGTAAACAGGGCGTACAAGTCGCCGTTACTGTCGTCGACCGAGGAGGCACCCCACAAGTGATGTTGCGTGATGTGCTGGCTATGGATATCACTGTACCTATTAGCCGCAAGAAGGCACATACCGCGCTTGCATTTAATAGCCCGCTATCGGCCATGACGGGGCGATTCAAGAACCCTCATTCTGTTGCAAAGATCGATGAACTGATCGTCAGTCCTGGTGGCGTACCTGTCAATATCGGTGGCTCGATCATGGCAGGCGTCGGCGTTAGTGGTGCCCCAGATGGTAAGGTTGATGAAGCGTGTGCCGCAGCAGGTGTCGCCGCCGTACAAGATGATCTCGAGCTTGGTGACTAGATAGAAAAGCGCCCAGACCATTCTCTGTCGCTGTAGTCGATTTGTAATAAGCGTGGACGCATCCGTGTTGCACTGCGTGAAAACAGTTCACGTTTAACCGGGTGATTGTCTGCAAAGCTTTGCGGATCGCAGGACTGTGCCTCGACTGGCCTGAACATAACAGATAGACGATTATCGACTGTTATCACATCATGCTCGGTTGAATCATGGAATAACACCCGCTTTTGTACGACGCATGAAAAGTACAGCTGCATATCAACATACAAAGGCCCAGCGCGTTCGCTCAGCGCATTTTCCGCCCGCCGAGTCCATTCAACGGTCAAGGTATTATTCGACAACTGAATATCCTTGCGATGGGTATACGGGTTGAATTGCCGGCGTAGCCAGTCAAACAGGCTCGGGATAGAAAAGTAGCTGTGCTTCAGGTGGAGCATGGTAATTATTTCATCACACCGGAGGCCGGTGTGTAGCTGTCGAGCACATGGATATAATCGGCGCGCTCATAGGCCGCCGCGTCGAGCGCATGTTGCTGGCTAACACTGCCAATGAGCTGGCGCACGGAATCATATTCGCGCGCGGCCAACCAGTCTGTAAGCCCTTCGAGTAATTCCGTTATCACACCCGGCCCCTGTTGCAGTAACACGCTGCACAGGTGGACAATATTTGCCCCGGCCAACAGGGCCTTGACGATATCTTCGACACTGTGGAACCCGCCTGTCACGGCCAATGAACCATTCACCTTGCCAAACAACAAGGCGGCCCAGCGAATGCGTAACAGGGTTTCATGTGATGATGACAACTCGAGCCGGGGCACAACCTGCAAGGTCTCCAGATTAATGTCCGGCTGGTAAAACCGGTTAAACAGGCCAAGGCCATTGGCACCGGCCGTCTCGAGTTTACGCGCCATGTCGATCATGGCACTGAAGTATGGTGACAGCTTCACCGTGATCGGGATATCGACCTTTTCGCGCAAGGCTGTTAGCAACGCGACGTAGCGGTGTTCGATGGCCTGGCTATCTTCGTTCGGGTCGGCGGCCACGTAATAGGCATTTAACTCGAGTGCATCAGCACCGGCCGCCTGCAGGGCCTTACCATAGTCGAGCCAGCCATCCAGGGAGATACCATTGAGGCTCGCAACAATGGGAATATCGAGGTGTTGCTTCAATGCCTGCAATCGATCGAGGTACTTGTCTTCATAACTCGTGTAGTCACCGGGTACCTGCACAAATGAATCGGCCTCGGCATGGCCGATGGCCTGATCGTGCAGGAACCTCGCCATGTGCTGTTGTTCATGTTCAACCTTTTCCTCGAACAACGAATACATCACCAGCGCTGCCGCACCGGCATCCTCAAGGCGTTTTGCCATATCGAGGTCCTTACTGAGCGGGGATGCCGAAGGCACCAATGGGTTCGCGAGTTCAAGTCCCAGGTAGTGTGTCGTCAGGTCGACCATTTATGCCTCCGTGTTACCGGCTGTACCCGGTGCATCTATCTCGTTACTCCAGTCAAGCTCGGCAAGTTGTTTGTAATGCTGGTAGCGATGCTGCACTTCCTGTTGTGCCTGTTGCAGGAACTGCTCGGCCGCCTCCGGATTGGTATGCCAGAGCATATTGAAACGTGTCTCGGTGCGGATAAAGTCCTCGTACGGGATTGATGGCTGCGGCGAATCGAGGTGCAGCGGGTTTTTGCCCTGGTCGATCTTTTTCGGGTCGAAACGGAACAACGGCCAGTGGCCACTCTGCACGGCGAGCTGTTGCTGACGGTGGTTGTTCGACAGGTCAACACCGTGCGCGATACAGGGCGCATAGGCAATGATCAGCGATGGCCCATCATGCGCCTCGGCCTCGATGAAGGCACGCAGGGTCTGCATGTCCTTGGCGCCATAGGCAACATGTGCGACGAACACGCTTTCATAATCCATTGCCAACAGTGCAAGGTCTTTCTTTGCGGTTGGCTTGCCGCCGGCCGAGAATTTCGCCACGGCACCGCGCGGCGTCGCCTTCGAGGTCTGGCCACCCGTGTTCGAATACACTTCGGTATCCAGTACAAGGATATTCACGTCCTCGCCACTGGCCAGCACATGGTCGAGCCCGCCGTAACCGATGTCATAGGCCCAGCCGTCTCCACCGACAATCCAGACACTCTTGCGACACAGGTTCTCGGCAAGTTGCGTGAGGCGTTTTGCCTCGACCGTGTCGAATGCCGACAGGGCCTCCAGTAACTCCGCAACGCGCTCGCGCTGAGCCAGGATACCTGCCTCGTCAGATTCATCGGCGTTCAGGATCGCCTCGACACGTTCCTTGCCCAGATGTTCGCCCATGGTAACGAGCAATTCACGGGCCTGTTGCGCCTGGGCGTTGACGGCGACGCGCATGCCCAGGCCAAACTCGGCATTGTCTTCAAACAAGGAATTGTTCCAGGCTGGGCCCCGCCCCTCGGCATTTTTCGTCCACGGCGTGGTCGGCAGGTTACCGCCGTAGATGGATGAACAGCCCGTCGCATTCGCCACCAGCATGCGATCGCCAAACAACTGCGAGGCAAGTTTTAAATACGGTGTTTCCCCGCACCCGACACAGGCACCGGAAAACTCAAACAGCGGTTCATAGGTCATCGCACCTTTCAGGGTCGTGCGTTTCAGACCGGTGCGATCATACTCGGGCAGGCCGAGGAAGAAGTCCCAGTTGTCGCGTTCCTGTTCGAGCAAGGGCGGTTGTGCAGCCATGTTCAGGGCCTTGCGACTGACGTTCGACTTGTCATGGATCGGGCAGATGTCGACACACAGGCCACAACCGGTACAGTCCTCGGGGGCGACCTGGTAGCTCATGCGCATCTCGGCTGGAAATTCCTTGCCACGGATCGTCATGGCCTTGAAGCTCTCCGGTGCACTGGCGAGTTCGGATTCGTGATAAATCTTGCCACGGATGGCCGCGTGCGGGCACACCAGCGGGCACTTGCCACATTGCGTGCACAGGTCGATCTCGAGCACGGGGATTTCCAGGGCCAGATTGCGTTTCTCGTATTTCGACGTGCCGGTTGGGAAACTGCCATCAGCCGGCATCAGGCTGACCGGTATCGCATCTCCGCGCCCGGCAATGATCTCGGCCGTGACCTTTTGCACGAAGGTGTCGTCTACCTCGATGTGTCGTGGTTGCGTATCGGCCGCCGTTACGCTTGCCGGGATATCGACAGCTTTCAGGCAGGCCAGGGTTTCATCGATGGCCCTGAAGTTCATCTCAACAATGCGTCGGCCTTTTTTACCGTAGGTGTTCTGCACGGCGTCCTTGATCGCCGCGATGGCCGCATCATGTTCGAGCACGCCCGAAATGGCGAAGAAACAGGTCTGCATTACCGTGTTTATCCGTTTACCCATACCGGTCTTCGTGGCCACGGCGTAGGCATCAATAACGTGAATACTGATCTGTTTATCGATCACCTGTTGCTGCATCGCCCGGGGCAGGCTGGCCCAGACCTGCTCCGCGGGCAGAGGCGTGTTGTGCAGGAACACGGCACCCGGTGCGGCCTTGTCGAGCATTGGGTAGCGGTCAATAAACAGCGGCTGGTGACAGGCGACAAAATTCGCATCGTTATCACCGATGAGATAACTCGAATGAATTGGGTCCGGGCCAAAACGCAGGTGAGATACCGTGACCGCGCCTGACTTTTTAGAGTCATAGACGAAATAGCCCTGCGCATGCAGGTCGGTCGCCTCGCCGATGATCTTGATACTGTTCTTGTTGGCACTGACCGTGCCGTCACTGCCAAGGCCATAGAACACAGCCTGGAAGGTTTTCTCATGTGCGTCGGTACGAAATGCGGCATCCCAGTCAAGACTGGTGTGAGTTACGTCATCGTGGATACCGATCGTGAACGGGTTTTTCGGGGTATCACTTCGCAGTGCATCGAACACGGCCCTGACCATGCCCGGTGTGAATTCCTTTGATGACAGGCCGTAGCGCCCACCGACGATACGCGGCTGCGCGGCAAATCGGCACGTCGCCTGCTGGCAATGTTGCGCCACGGCCGTGAGTACATCCTTGTACAGCGGTTCACCGTCGGCACCGGGTTCCTTGGTCCGATCCAGTACGGCGATCGCTTTGCAGGTTTCCGGTAAGGCGGTAATCAGGGCACTGGCATCGAAGGGCCGATACAGGCGTACCTTGAGCAGGCCGACGGGTTCACCCTGCGCAACAAGGTAGTTGACCGTTTCCTCGGCAGCCTCGGCGCCCGAGCCCATCAACACGAGTACGCGCTCGGCCTGCGCATGCCCGACATAGTCAAACAACTGGTAACGGCGGCCGGTCAGATCGGCAAACCGATCCATTGTCGCCTGCACGATACCTGGCATCGCGTCGTAGTACGGGTTGACCGCCTCGCGGGCCTGGAAGAACACGTCCGGGTTTTGCGAACTGCCACGTAACACTGGGTGTTCGGGTGACAGCGCACGTGCACGGTGGGCGTTGACGCGTTGTTCATCGATCATCGCGCGCAGGGTATCGTCATCGATGGCCGTGATCTTCGCGACCTCGTGCGAGGTACGAAAACCATCAAAGAAATGCAGTATCGGGATGCGCCCTTCAAGGCTCGCGGCCTGGGCAATCAGGGCAAAGTCCATGACCTCCTGTGGACAGTTCGAACACAACATGCCAAAGCCGGTCATGCGTGCACTCATGACATCACTGTGATCACCAAAGATAGACAATGCCTGGCAAGCCACGGAACGTGCCGCGATGTGAAACACGGTGGGGGTCAGTTCGCCGGCAATCTTGTACATGTTCGGCAGCATGAGCAGCAGGCCCTGCGAGGCCGTAAAGGTCGTGGTCAATGCACCCGTCTGTAAGGCACCGTGGATGGCACCCGCCGCCCCACCCTCGCTTTGCATCTCGATGACACGCGGCACACTCCCCCACAGGTTGCGCTGGCCCTGGGCGGACCATTCATCGGCCCACTCGCCCATTGGCGAGGCCGGGGTAATCGGGTAAATGGCCACAACCTCGTTGAGGCGATGAGCAATCATCGCCGCCGCCTGGTTACCGTCTATCGTCAGTGTCGTCCGTGCTGGCATTGCATAACCTGTAACAGGTTTGTTACGTGTCTTTGTCCTACAATATACGCCAATCTTCGCGACAGGAAAGTAAAATAAAAAGGGCACGTTAATACGTGCCCTTTAAATGTGCATACACAGCTATAACTGCCTGGTTACCAGATCTTGATGGTTTCCTCAGGATCAAGTGACACACCGACCTGGCGTGACACACTCGTCATATCCACCAGTGTACTCAGGCTTGCAACCTTGCCTTGACGAACATCCCACAGAGAGATGGCTGGGAAGGCAATTATCCTGTCACTCGCGGGAATGCCAAACACCGATTTCTGAACCGTTCCACTAAAACTGACATGACTCATAACACGGCCGTTTTCTGCCATGACTTCTTCGATATCAAGGTTGATATCAGGAATGGCTTCACGAAAACTTTTTACATATTGAACATATTGTTCGAAGTTCAGAATATTATCTGTGAATGTGGTCTGGTAATAGAAATTTTTTGTCACATGGTTAGCCAATTCATTAAACTCACCCTGGTTCCAGGCGAGGTTAAGGTGATCGACCACGACTTGCTTATTTGCTTCCGCACTCATAACGCCTCCCAGCCTCATTCGCACTTTTAGAATATTAACACCACAATGCGGCACCGGTATTCAAGTAATTACCTGCACCTACAGGTGATATAGACTCGCTCTGTTGTCGTAGTCTTCACGCCGGACTAACGCCGGCGCCCTTTTGTCGTCTTACCTGCCACGCTTCTGGATTTTGTTGCACTACGATTTTTCCCGGAGGCACGCGCTTTTCCTTTTACTGCAGACTTGTTTTTAGCGACGGCTTTTTTGGTCGTCTTTTTCTTTCTTGTGCCATTAGTATCCGCTGTTTTTTTCTTCGTCATCCCGGCACGGCCACCTGTCCCTGCCGGTTGCCAGCTCGGCACAAGGTGGTGTTTGCCATTACCAATCAGGTCACTGCGCCCCATACGTTTGAGCGCTGCACGTAACATGGGCCAATTCTCTGCATCATGATAGCGTAAGAAGGCTTTATGGAGACGGCGACGCTTATCCCCCCGCACCACGCTGACGCGTTCTGATTCACGCGCGACCTTCTTCAGTGGGTTCTTACCTGAATGATACATCGCAGATGCGATTGCCAACGGTGTCGGTAAGAATGCCTGCACCTGGTCGGGCCGGAAATTATTCTTCTTCAACCACAAGGCAAGGTTAAGCATATCTTCATCCGTGGTACCCGGATGTGCGGAAATGAAATACGGTATCAGGTATTGTTCCTTACCTGCCTGCCTTGAATATTTTTCAAACATTTCCTTGAATTTGTCATACGTGCCAATACCCGGCTTCATCATTTTGCTGAGCGGCCCTTGCTCGGTATGCTCTGGCGCAATCTTCAGATAACCCCCGACATGATGTGTAACCAACTCTTTAACGTATTCAGGTGATCGCACGGCAAGGTCATACCGCAAGCCGGAGGCGACAAACACCTTCTTTATGCCCTCTAAACGGCGTGCGCGACGATAGAGATGAATCAACGGCTTGTGGTTTGTGTTCAGGTTCTTACAGATGTCCGGGTACACACATGACAGACGACGGCAAGCCGACTCGATCTTTTCACTCTTGCAGGTCAGGCGATACATGTTCGCCGTCGGGCCACCCAGGTCAGAAATGTTGCCCGTAAAACCCGGCACCGTATCCCGTATTGTCTCGATTTCATGAATAATCGAATCTTCCGAACGACTCTGGATAATGCGGCCTTCATGCTCGGTAATCGAACAAAATGTACAACCGCCAAAACAGCCACGCATGATATTGATGGAAAAACGGATCATCTCCCATGCCGGGAGTTTTGCCTTCCCGTAGGCAGGATGCGGAGTACGTGTATAAGGTAACTCGTAGACACGGTCGAGTTCTTCGGTTGTTAATGGCACAGGTGGTGGGTTAATCCATATTGAACGTTTGCCATGTTGTTGTATCAAGGCCCGTGCATTTCCCGGATTGGTCTCAAGATGAAACACGCGAGATGCGTGTGCGTATAAGACTTTGTCACCTGCAACCTGCTCAAAGGATGGCAGGCGTAATACAGTTCGTTCTCGATTCAGTTTAACGCGCCGAGTACTTAACTCGACGATGTTGCTATTAGTGGCTGGTGCAGTTTGTGCCTGCTGCTTGCAATCAGGTTCGCGTGCATACGGGTCAGGGTGCTTCTCGATGCGTCCAGGCTGATCGATATCCGTTGAATCAACCACGGCCCAATCATCTGGGACCTCGTGCATCATATAAGCCGTGCCGCGAATATCGGTGATATCAGACACCGCTTCACCTGAGGCGATACGATGTGCAATTTCTGTAATCGCACGTTCAGCGTTTCCGAACACAAGCAAATCGGCCTTTGAATCAGGCAAGATCGATTTACGCACCTTGCCCGACCAGTGGTCATAGTGTGCAATACGACGCAGACTGGCTTCTATTCCACCGATAATGACCGGTACACCTTTGTAGGCCTCACGGATACGTTGCGTATACACGACAACAGAACGATCAGGTCTTTTTCCAGGCAAGCCATCCGGTGTATAGGCATCATTACTGCGTAGCCGTCGATCTGCCGTATACCGATTCACCATTGAATCCATATTGCCCGCCGTTACACCGAAAAACAGATTGGGTTGGCCAAGTTCCATAAAGGCATTCTTATCTTGCCAGTCTGGCTGCGCGATAATCCCTACCCGAAACCCCTGGGCTTCAAGCAGCCGACCAATCAGGGCCATGCCAAAACTCGGGTGATCGACATAGGCATCACCTGTCACCAGGATGATGTCGCAGCTGTCCCAACCAAGCTCATCCATCTCGTCACGGGACATAGGTAATACCGGTGCCGTTCCAAAACGTTTGGCCCAGTACTGGCGATGGGAAAAGATGTTAGTCGCATTTTGCATGGTAAGGATTAAAACTGGAAATGATGGTCATTGAATAGCCGTAGTATAGCGCATATCGCTTACTTGAGTTCCCTATAACAACCGCGTGATTCGCAAGGGATTAAACGAACGGCTTACTCACGTGAAAACACTCGAATAGTATTTTTTCCTGCGTTTTTTGCCTCATACATGGCGCTGTCAGCGGCCTTTACGAGTCTATCCGGGTCCTGTGCATGCTCGGGATAACACGCAATTCCGATACTCGATGATACCGATGCGTTTGCCGTGCTGAGTTCATAGGGTTCGTGAATCGCATCAAGGAGTTTGTCTGCCACTATGACACAGCTATCAGAATTTTCTACTACGCTGAGGATGACTATAAATTCGTCCCCACCAACGCGTGCAACCGTATCAGTATCACGCAATTCATCTTTCAAACGCGCTGCGACTTGAATAAGTAACTCGTCACCTGCCTGATGCCCATAGGTATCATTGACGGCCTTAAACCCATCCAGATCCAGGAATAGTACTGCGAGATTTTTTGTATGCCGTTTACACGCGGCAACCGACTGCGACAATCGATCGTTAAATAGCATTCGATTAGGCAGACCCGTAAGGGCATCATGGTTGGCGATATTCAATATGCGCTGCTCCCTGTCTTTGAGGTCACCAATATCTGACAGGATAAATACATAGTTTGTCACTACCCCATCATTATTTGTTACCGCGCTACAGGACAACATAAAATGCATAGATTCATCGTGCATATTGAGTAACGATATTTCACCACGCCAGTTCTCAGACACCTTTGTTTTCTGAATGATCATTGCGAGATTTTCTTTCTCACCTGCTGATCTGAAATCGCTGATACTCATCATTGATAATTCATGTCTGTCATACCCCATTGCATATTCAAATGCGGGGTTCACATCAACAATACAACCCTCAGCATCTGCAATGATTACGGGTTCAACAGCATTATTAAACACCGTTGAAGATAGTTTCAGTTTCTCTTCAACCTGCTTACGTTCAGTGATATCTTTTGCAATACAAACACACAACAAACTATCTTCCAGCGAGTTCTGGTCTCTCATCACAGTGACTGAAAACAAAACTGATATCGGTCTACCAGACTTACTAATAAGCACCTTGTCAGTAACAGGCAGGGAATCAACTGACAACAGCGCTTCAACCTCTTCAGACGTGAAATTTTCGTCCTGCTCCATGAAATCGCAAAGCTTCCGGTAGATAATTTCTACAGGTTCAACCCCTAGCATATCCAGTGTCGCCTGGTTAACGGTTTGTATTCTCAGCTCATCCGGATTACCCGAATTCGCTTTTAATACAAACAAAGCTTCGCCCATCGATTCAATAATTTTATCAATGTATTGCCTCGATACCGAGGTAACTTCCAGGCTACTGCTCATCCTGTTAAACGCTGAGGCAAGATCACCAATCTCGTCTTTTGAATCGACAGGCAAGCGTTTGGAGAAATTCGTTTTTGATATGTTTTCAGTTAATTCAACAAGACTTTTTAGTGGACGTACCATTCTGTTTACGACCAATATCGCCAACAGGATAACGACGATGGAAATAATAACAGCAATATATATATAGTTACTCTCTATCCTGTATAAACCCGCAAGGGCCTCATCAATCTCTATCTCGGCAATAATGACCCAGTTCAAGCCAGCGATATTAAGCCTTGTGAATGATGATAGTAATTCGACACCACGCTGATCAGTAATAATCCGAGTAGCTGTCTCACCCTTGAGGGCTGAACGGGTTGCATCCGTTTCAATCTTCCTGAAGAAAACCGACGTGCCAAATGAACGGATGTTGTCGATCAAGGATGCCTCTACACCGGCCTGTTTAAGCTCCTCTATGTAGCGCTCAGGCGCTTCAATCAAGCGTCTCGAATCATTGCGCATACCATAATCAGACGCGACGATATATGATTCACCCGTATTGCCATAACCTTCATTTTTCCAGTTCTTTTCGCTGGTCATGACTGTTCCAATACGACTTATTGGTAATTGAAACACCAGTACTCCGACTCTTTTATTACCCTCAAAAATGGGGCTTGCGATAAAGGCTGCGGGTTTCCCAAAAGAAGGTAAATAAGGTTCAAAATCGATCAACGCTGTCATACCAGGCTTCTCAAAGCCAAGTGCCCGCTGCACGGCTTTACCCAGCCCCGATTCGCGATAAGGACCTGTGAGTAAATTGGTCGCAAAATCAATTTCCTTAACCACGGAATACACCATGTCGGCCTGGTTATCGAAAATAAAAAAATCGTAATAACCATTAAGCTCGAGAAACTGCCTGAAAACAGGGTGATACCATGTATGGTAGCGGTCGTATTGACTTTGGTTGTTGGTAGTGACCAGTTCTCGCTTTTTGCCAGCAGCAAATTTATTATTCGCGATATAGTCATGCTGCAAGCGCTGAGTGATAGTATCAGCAGGTAGTAAATCAACGGGTTTTACAGCATAGTTTTTAGAATACGGTAGGAGCGCTTGCTGGTAAAACCTGCTCAGCTTTTCGCGCTCTTTTGGCGTCACCGGCAGGCGCACCTGCTCAGCAAAGGCATTTGTAAAATCCCTGGTCGCCTTGATTGTCATCAAGTTAGCCGACTGGGTAATAATCTGCTGACGAACCCTCTCAAAATAGGCTTCTATTTCACGCTTCTTACTCTCACGTGCGGCGGTAAGCGTCTCAAAGGTGCTCTTTGTCAGGCTGTGCTTAACTTCTGTATAACTGGTAATAAATGAAACTAACAGTATAAACATCCCTACAAGGATAAAAATCAGTAGAAATTTATACGTTAACCTCATCCGGCATATGCCCCCATTAAGTTGCCCACAACAAAGATGAACACATCATCTCATTAAAGCAAGAATAGCAGCAACGACAAGTTTTACATCTTAACTCTACATAAATACAGGAGATACACGTCTCATGCTTTATAAAATACCAGCTTCTTGATGTTACCCTCTATTTACTGACAAAATTCAGTCTATACTCAGGTAACAACCAATTTCTGACGACTGTGACAATACCCATGCATAAAAGCCTTACTTTAATACTGTGTACATTTATCTCGCTATTGGGCGCGACAGCCAGCTATTCCGAAACACCTTTCGCTCCACAGCATGATCCCATCGCGATGGGCGTGACAAAATTATCACCCTACTTTTCAGTTGAACTCAGTGAGAGTATCTTTCAACCCCGTCAGTTAAAGGCGTTTTATCACGAGAAAGGGAAAAAAAACCTGATTGGCGTGACCAGGATTTCCGAGCATGCCTCTCGCCAAAATGGCTACGCGATATCTGAAGATGGTAAGACCCTGCTTTATTTTCACCAGAACCTGCCGAGCATCAAAGAAATCAACAAGCCCAGTGGGCTTTATGAATACCAGCATAATCGTCCGGGTAATGAAGAGAATGACCGTATAAGACAAATGCTGGTTGCCAATATCGGCTACTTACCGGCAAAGGCACCTGATAATACGATCGTATTTACTAAAATGGTTAAAAAGACGACGACACTGATCGTCGAGGGTACTGTTTATATTCTCGACACTGAAGGGAATGTTAGGCGCGTATGGCCACCGTAGAGACTACGTCATACTGACTCGCTAAAATGATTAGCTGGCTTAGACCGCAAGCCAGCTAATTGTCTGATTATTATCGAGTGCTTAAGCAGTCTTGAGCATATCGAATAACTGATCTTTCAGATCAAGTCTTGCCTTCTTGCGTTCCTCAAGATAGTCATCTGAAGGCGTTTCATTTCCTTCTTCTATACGACGTACTTCATGCTCTACCTCGTGATACGCATCGAATAGTTTCGCAAAATGTGCGTTAGTGCTTTTTAAATTGTGGATCGCATCCCTGTACTCCGGGAATTCATGAACCAAATCGTGCTTTTCACCTAACATATTTTTTCACCTGTGATTCCGAGTATTCTATTTACGATCTCAGCATAGCAATATGTGTGAAGTTCCATCTTGATTCGGATCAATTTTTCCAACTTTTCCTGTTTGTTACTCACAACCATTATGCCTGCGCCACATATCCGCATTGTGTCCTTCAGGAATATGACTGCATGGATCCGCATGATGGTAGCCACGGAGACGGTTATACAGCTCTATTTGCTGCGTGCTCAGTATTGCAGGCGTTTTCAGGTGTGTCGCCAGGTGTACATAACGCAGTTCTTTACGCACATCCGCGATTTGCTGCAATTTATTTCGTAATGAAGCGTCCGTAATCTTACGCTTCGCAAATGCTTCATTCAGCTGTTTCTCAAGTTGCACCAGTCGCTTACCGAGTGGAATTGCCTCGGCTTGCATACCTGCAAACAAACGCTGAATTTGAGTCTCCTGCTTGCGACTTAAGCCAATTTTATCTTTCATCTGCAGTACATGAGAGGGCCCTGGCATACCATTTAATTCAGCCGCTTTCGCTAACCCCCAGCCTTTACCCGCCTCTAGCTGTTGAACATCATCGTTTGACAGGCTTTTTATCCTACGCTGTTCCTGGCCTTTATAATTTGAACTGTAAGCAGGTTTCTCTACAGCACTCGCACTGACGACAATTACCATCATCAGGGAAATAAGGAGGTTCTGGATATTCATTGATCGACCTTGCAATTGTTATACGTAGGATTTGTGACCACCGGGCAGATACAAAATTCCAATACGTATAAACAAACTAAATCATTCACTATTCGAACGCGCTAGCAGTCTGACCATATCCAACACGGCGGTCTCAAGATCATTTGCATAGGTGATGACACCGTCTTCGTGTCCTAACATCACGATTGCACCTCGTGTTAGATGTTCAGACTGGTTGACACACTCCTTTACAGCCTTCGCCATCGCAGGTGTTCCATACTCGATATTTTCACTAATAACAGCAGTCCCCAGCGTACTCCAGTTCGACCAGATAAGTGTGCTATGGCTATGCACGACTGCGCCAATATCTGTATTTGCCTCATAGATAGCCGCATGTGTCATACATTCTGACGAAGGTTTTGACACTCCCTGGGACCGCACCCGGTTATTTGTCACATCGCAACCCAGGACTTCAGCAAAATCATCTGCGTTTAGATCCCTGTGACCACCTGTCTGGGTAGCACTGATAATAAACCTGTCCTTCCCGCTACGTTGACTGATATTACCAAATGCGTAGCCCCCATAACGTTGTGGATCCTGTCCAACCAAACCAAGCTTATGCAAAATAGAATGCCAACTTATTAAGCCCTGTATTTCAGGTAATGCATCAAGGGCCTTTGAGGTATGTTCCAATTCAAATTGTATAACACCCTCAGAATTGCTCATTTTAAAATAACCTTGTCTTAAGTATCTTTAAGCAGTGCAATAACTGCATTTGCTGCGCTAGCACTGGATTGTGGGTTTTGACCGGTCACCAGATTTCCATCGACAATACAATTATCAGCCCAATTTTCTGCGCTGATAAAGTTAGCTCCACATGCCCGAAACCGCTCCTCAAGTAAAAACGGCATCAATGTATCAAGTTGTACCGCTTGCTCTTCACTGTTGGTAAATGCGGTAACATTGCGCCCCCTTACCAATGAAGAGCCATCTTTGTTTTTAACGTTCACCAGGCATGCTGGACCATGACACACTGCAGCAAGCGGTTTATTGGTCTGCATTGCATCCTCAATAATACGCTGTACATAAGGGTTATCGGGCAAGTCATACATCGTGCCGTGCCCACCTGGGAAGAATACTGCATCGAATTGCTCTGCCTGGTAAGCGTCTGAGAGGGCAGGAAGGTTCTTCAACGCCGCCACGGCTCGCTCATTTTCGTCGGTCGCCTGGTAATCCAGCATGCTGCCCGCATCCACGGGTGCATCGCCACCTTCAGGACTAACAACCGTAACGCTATAGCCTTCGTCTAAAAACAGTGTATACGGCACAGCAAACTCTTCAAACCAGATGCCTGTTTTATGATCAGCATCAATAAGGTCATGGCTAGTCACAATAATCAGAATATTTTTCGACATAATAATTCCTCGTTCTTTTGAGTGTGACGCTATACAGCACATTCACGCAGGCAACACGCTATTGAGGCTTCTATTCATTAACCATACTACATCTATAGTAACAACGAGATATTGCTCGTTGCCACCAGGCACAAAAAAAGCCGGGCTATGCCCAGCTTCTTAATTACTGCATGTTCTGCTTATTAGGCAGTTACAGCCTGTGACAATGCTAACAGAATGAGGAACAAACCAAACAGTCCAGCTGACATCTTGTACAGGTTACCTAATGTTTTTGCATCTGCTTCTTTACTCACAACAACTACCCCTTAATCATATTTGTATTCACGACCGAATTGGTCAACTTAAAACCACGGTGCTTAATGTACTGTTTTACTCAGGTTTGGGGAATTTTAAGGTTCTGATGGGTCGATAAAGAAATTTTAAAAAAACACTTTCGGATTATAGGGATACTGGTATTTACCCACACTCGACACTGTTCATAAATACAACACTGTCTGTAAGTGTTGGGCCAAAATAACGAAAGGTGCTTGAGAGAGAAAGCAAGATATCAATATGATCGGTATCTTCGTACAGCTTTATTTCTGCATCCCCACCGAGCCTTGATAAGCGCTGTGCCAATCGCCTGGAATTTCCAGGTTTGACGATGTCATCGTCAAGACCATGAATGAGTAACATAGCCGGGTCATCCCTGCTTGCATAGCTAATCGGCTGTGTCTTTTGTAGATCGCTTTCCGAGGCAAACACACGGCGTATATCAGGCTGATCAATGGGTAAGAAATCATATGGCCCCGCCAGCCCGACAAACCCGCAAGGTCGTTTGGTAGCCTTATCCAATAGCGAATCATCGACAGCAACCATTGCAGAAATATGCGCACCTGCCGAATGGCCCATAACGAAAATGCGTCGTGGGTTACCACCAAACTTCTGGATGTTTTTATAGACCCATTGATATGCGTTCGCACCATCTTGAACAAATGCTTGCCAATCGACCTGGGGGTAGAGTCGATAATCCGGTATAACCGTCACAAAGCCTTTAGATGTCAATGCATCAACTACAAATGCATACTCCTGCTTACTGCCGTATTGCCAGCGGCCACCATAGTAGAAAACCACCACATCAGCATTTTGCGGTGCATGGTTTGGTATATGCACATCGAGTTTCTGTCTATCATCGCCTCCATATACCAACCCTGTGCGACTTGAGAAACCATTTTGATCAACAGTGGAGTTAAGAATCTCGAGCGGCGAACACGCAGAGAGAAATAGAGTACTTTGCACAAAAACAATAAACCCGGTACACCTTGCAATGTACCGGGTAAATATTAGCCTTATGCTGACCAAGATAAGTTACCTCACCACTTCATGCTCTATATGCATGACACAATTAACGTAGTGCCTCGGCCGAAATGATTATTTTCTGCAAATTTATAAATGCTTCTTTACTTGCCAACCGTGCGGCCAGCTGAAAGTCGTCTTTAAAGTCTTCATATTCAGCATGCCCCTTACCCTTAACTGTATCAGTCCACACTTGTTTACCTGTTTTATCGAGGCCAACCATTGTCAATGTCACCGTAAAATCTGTTGGCGGCCAGGTAAATGGACTTGGCGAATACGAAGTTGTTTTGACCTCAGGTATAAATACATAGGTTATACCGTTTTTCTCGAGCTCAGCACTGTCATTGCTCGACTTCAGCTTATAAACATCTTTATAAACGTTTGATAGCACTTTATTCAGTGCTGCCTCGATATCACGGTAAGGTCGGTAGGCCAAACGATCACCACCGCCACCTGGCGTTTCTACATTCAATTTCATTTTTTCGGACGAAATATAATAACCGACAATTTTATCTACCTTTACGGCATTTTCTTTCGGTAACTCTTCAACTCTTGGTGACATAACCATTGGATGCGCACAACCAACCAGTGCCATGACTGAAAATATAATAAGCACTCTAATTATGTTTTTCATTATCATTCCCCGTGACAAAGATTATTTACAAGCATTAATAAAGTCTTTGTCGGTATAGACTTTAAGCAAAAAATTCCTGACTGCATCGACATAGCCGATTTGTGCAGCAGGTGCTGCAGAAAATGCTGCAAAATACGATTCCCATTCCTGATGATGACTAATTACCTTATCGTATTTCACGTTGCCATTATTCTTCACTATGATACGCGCAGATATATCAGCAAGGCCGATATTCACACCCGATGCATCAAACTCGTTTTTCAACATAATTCCGGATATTTCGATATCGCTTTTCTCAGAAAAACGTGTTGCCTGCTTCAAGTCTTCAGTAATGGCTTCCTTCAGGTATGTCTCATATGCGCCACCATAAGGTGAAACAAATGGTGAACCTCTGAATGTGATACTGTTAATCTTATCTTTCACCGCACTATCTGCCGTCACTGCACCGATGCGAAGTTTCGTGTCACCACTTCTTTTTAGTTGCTGGATATTCTCTGCAGATATTTCATATTTTTGGGCTTGTATGGCACAACCTGGTAAGAATGCAACACAGCTCAAAAAAAGCAACATATACTTCATAAGTTCCCCCCCATCTCCGTTTTCTATCGTTTTAAACTTTATTTACGGTGTAATCTTTACATAAGACAACCGCAATGTACTCTTGCTATTTTAATTTTGATGCCCAGATTGCGAGCCTGTGTTTCATGGATTTCATTGAAACCTGGTCCTCGGGCATGGGTGTTATAACCTTGTCATGGCACAGCAGGCGGTAGATGTATTCTATTTTTTCGGCCTGTGAATCTGTCGGTTCAAACTCAACAACACCACGTTTTTCACCGTACTTAACACCTTCGGCAATGGCTTTTTTAACCAGTTCATTTTCATTTTTAAGCT
>Ga0316207_10001043_pt1 | contig 37171 bp, 31 predicted proteins | sample 6weekpyrite_MG_FD_204943 | JGI IMG/M metagenome (GOLD analysis project Ga0316207, IMG submission 204943) | Microbial mat bacterial communities from mineral coupon in-situ incubated in ocean water Damariscotta River, Maine, United States -... | ecosystem: Environmental > Aquatic > Marine >... | reverse complement strand
ATATCTTTACGTGGTACCCAGGCAATTTTGCTCAGTTGTTTTTGATCTGCTTCCAAGTCACTGAACTTTGTGCCTTGAATTCGACAAGTGGTGTCTTTAAAGCATAAGTTGATTATTTCATCATTTAAACCGACTGCTTCAAATAACTGTGCACCACGATAACTTGCAATCGTGGAAATGCCCATTTTGGAAATGATTTTATACAGGCCTTTGTTAATACCCTTGCGATAGCGAGTTGCTAAACGTGGACTAACATTGTCTTCAATTTCGCCTTTGCTCGCCATGTCACTGAGGCATTCATAAGCGAGATAAGGGTAGATTGTTGTTGCACCATATCCGATTAATGTAGCGAATGAATGTGGGTCACGAGCAGTAGCTGTTTCTACAACAATGTTTGCATCACAACGTAAACCTTCTTCGATGAGTCGGTGATGTACTGCACCTGTTGCCAATAAAGCGTGTATTGGTAGTTTGTTCTTATTGATTTCGCGATCTGAAAGTACGATGACAACTTTGTCATTTTTTACTGCCTGTACCGCTGAATCGCACACAGCTGTAATTGCAGTGCGTAAGTCTGAATCTATGTCATAGTGTAGACTTATAAATTCATGCGCATATTTTTCGTCATCTAACGCTAATAGCTGATCAAATTTCCCCTGTGACATAACCGGGGAATCAACTAGCAGGCGTGAAGCGTGTTCTGCAGTTTCTTCAAAAATATTTTGTTCTTTGCCTAGGCATGTTTCCAAAGACATAACAATGTTTTCGCGCAATGGATCAATCGGTGGATTGGTAACTTGCGCAAACTGTTGTCGAAAATAATCATACAGCGATCGAGTTTTGTTTGATAATACTGCCATTGGTGTATCATCACCCATGGAGCCAATAGCTTCCGCGCCGCTTTCTGCTAAAACGGCAATGACTTCGTTGCGCTCTTCTCGTGTGATTTGAAATAATTTTTGATAAATCTGAAATTTATCGCTGGATATTGAAGGACGAATATCGTCATCGCCGTAGAGTCGTGAATCTAGGTGCTTAACGTTATCGTCCAACCATTTTTTATAAGGTTGACGATGACTCAGCATCTCGTCGATTTCTTCAGGAAGTATAAGTTTGCCAGTTTGAGTGTCTACAGCAAGCATATGTCCAGGTTTTAAACGACCTTTCGCAACTACGTCTTCTGGTTGGTAGCTGTATACGCCAACTTCTGAAGCAATGGTAATATGTCGATCTTTTGTGACGACGTAACGTGCTGGACGTAGACCATTACGATCGAGTGCACAGGCGGCATAACGACCGTCGGTAAGTACGATACCAGCTGGGCCGTCCCAAGGTTCCATGTGCATGGAGCTATATTCATAATAAGCACGTAAATCTGCGTTCATGGTTTCAACATTTTGCCAAGCTGGCGGAATGAGATATCGCATAGCGCGAAACATGTCGATACCACCCGCCATGAGTGCTTCTAACATGTTGTCCAGACTATTTGAGTCGGAGCCAGATGTTGAAACTAATGGACGAATTTCTTCCAATGGCAATAAAGGTGTTTCAAATTTATGGCCGCGTGCAATTGACCAATTTCGGTTGCCCTGGACTGTGTTGATTTCTCCATTATGCGCCAATAAGCGAAATGGTTGAGCCAGACGCCACTGTGGCCATGTGTTTGTCGAAAAGCGCTGGTGAAATACACAGATTGATGACATGAAACGTTCATCATTTAGCTCTGTATAAAACATAGGTAAGTTTTCAGGCATAACCAGGCCTTTGTATGAGAGTAACCTTGAGGATAAGCTTGGAATATAAAAAGCTTCATCGCTGCTTTCTAATGCTTTTTCAGTTCTACGTCGAGCTATATAAAGGTGTCTTTCAAAATCATCCTCATTCATGTCGTTTGGCGCGTTGACAAAAATTTGCTCGATTTGGGGTAGGCTTTTTAATGCTTCATCACCGCAAACACTTGGGTCTGTTGGAACTTCTCGCCAACCAGCGACTCTTAACCCTTCTCTGGCTAATTCATTATTTAGTGTGCTTTTGGCAACTTGCGCCAGGCTGGGATTGGTGCTTAAAAATACGAGACCAGCTGCGTATATTTTAGCCAATGAAAACTGGTTTTCTTCGGCAATTATGCGCAAAAAACTATCGGGTTTGCGCATTAAAATGCCACAACCATCGCCCGTTTTACCATCGGCGGCTACAGCACCTCGATGAGTTAAGCAAGCTAATGATTTTATTGCTGTTTTTACGAGCCAGTGACTTGCGTCGCCGTCCATATGGGCGATTAGGCCAAAGCCACAATTATCTTTTTCGAACTTAGAACGGTATAAGCCGGGATTTTCTTTCTTACTCATCATTTTTACTAACCAAATCTGACTAATTTTTAGGTTGTTTTGCGCGTATTGGGATTATAGTGCTTATCACGGGGCAAAATAGCCGGAAATTATACTGTTCGCAGCCATAAGGCGCAATCATAGCCCTTGTTTATTTGCTAAGCTGCTGTATTTAAATGAATTTTAGCCCTCTTTGATTGTCATATGCCGTCATTTATTTATATTCAGTATAAATTCATTGCTTTCATGAAGAATGAAAGGCCTTCACGGATTCATAATTAGATCAATAAAAACATCGATTTAACCCTTCTTTATAAGAGGGGATTGTCAAAATATGCGAGTGGGGTGGGGCCTTGTGCATAGGGATGTGAGGATTGTCTTTCAGGGTAGAATCTTATGCGCAGTGATAGTGTGTACATGCTTTCTATTGTCTGCTTGTTTTCACACAGAAAATCACCCGCCAACTGCAAATGCAAGTGTCAGTAAAACAACACCATCCTTAGGTGATGTAGTGACACTTGATGGTAGTTTGTCCTCAGACGTTGATGGTGACAAATTAGAATATGAATGGGAAGTGGTTACGCGTCCCTTTGATAGCCAGTCTCAATTATCCGATCTCTCCGAAATGAGCCCGACATTATTAATTGATAAAGATGGGGCTTACCAAGTTAAGTTAGTGGTTAGTGATGGTGAGCGTAAAAGTAAAGCTGACTTCGTAAATTTCTCAACGATAAACTTTAAACCCAAAGGCGAAGTAATAGTTTCACCGCCTACCCAAGGGGAGTTTTATGTTGCAGGTGACAAAATTGAGCTTGATGCCAGTTCATCAAGTGATCCGGAAAATCAGGATTTATTTTATAATTGGAATCTCGCCGCGAAACCTGATGGCAGTCAGGCATTTCTTGATAACGACAAAGCGGTGAAACCGAGTTTTATAGCAGATGTGGCAGGGCAATACATTGTGCATCTTGTTGTGGATGACGGAGAGCAAACCAGTGTAACAAAAACCGTACAGTTTAAAGTAATTTCAGCTGATGATCCGCCAGTCGCTATTGCCAAAGATGTTACAAGTCTAGGGGGGCGACATTATGTTGTTGGCGATACGATATTAATGGATGGGTCTGAGTCCTATGACCCGGAAAACCAACCGCTAATTTATCGTTGGGATATATTTGAGAAGCCACCTAATAGTTTGGCGCAGTTGTCAGGAACCAATGGTATAACCTCTTCATTTCGAGCTGATCAGCCTGGGCACTTTATTATTCATTTATATGTAGACGATGGAGGATTGCAAAGTCGGCCAGCCTCATTAATTTTTGAAATTGAGAAACCCGAGCGTCGTTCTGATACTCGGCCATTTGCAGAGGCAGGGCCTGATCAACCGCTGTATTCTGCGAATACTATTGTGCAGTTAGATGGTAGTTTGTCTTATGATGTTGAAAACGATGATTTGATTTATAAATGGGAGATGTTAACTAAGCCTCAAGGGAGTTTTGCGCAGTTATCAAATCCAAACGCGGCTAAACCGCAATTCACCGCAGATATTCTCGGAAGTTATGTTGCACAATTAGTGGTTTCGGATATTAATGGTGATAGTCATATAGATGTTGTGGTGGCAACGCCTCACGAAGACCCAAAACTGGCTTGTGGTGATTGTCATAATAATGAAATTACACGTGGTAAAGCAGCTGATCATTTATTGAATTATGACGATTGTGCCGCCTGTCATTTTACTGATGGTTTTGTGCCAACGAAAGGAACCTTTCATGCACATGGACACAAAGCGAGACCTTCGCAATGTGTAGTTTGTCATGATGGTATTGCGGCAAAAACTAAACCTGCCGATCATATAGAAACTGATAAAGACTGTAATTATTGTCATTTGATTTCAAATGGCACCTGGGTGCCGGCATTGCGTGTTCCTGGTAATCCAGCGTTTTCGCATACGGGTATTTTTTCGGGTTGTGTTGATTGCCACGACAACGTAATCCAGCAAGGAAAACCCGACGGTCATATGCCTGTGTCAAACCGTTGCAGTGCATGTCATGCTGTTAATTCGTGGACACCTGCGCGGCATCTTGAGCATACGCAAGCACTGGGCGCTTGCATGAATTGTCATGCGCCTGATCAAGGGGAGAGGGTCCAGCCATCAAATCATCTGAAAACATCAAATAATTGCACCGCGTGCCATACCGAAGATACTTGGGTGCCCATTCTTCGAGTGGATCATAATCAGGTCGTTGGTTCTTGTGTGAGTTGTCATGATGGTGTGAGGTTAATAGCAGGCAAGCCAATTTCGAGTAAATCGATTGCACATATAGAATCCAGTTCGTTTTGTGATAAATGTCATAATACGATTAGCTGGTTGGAAATATCTATAACACATGATTTTTTTACCGGCGCTTGCATTGATTGTCATAACGGGATTGTTTCGACAGGTGCGCCGGATACTCATACGTTCAAATTTTCTCAGTTGTGTGAGTCTTGTCATAATGAATTAAACTGGATTGCCGCAGTGGATCACGGGCAAGTTTTAGGAACCTGTCAGGCTTGTCACGATCAGCCGGGTGGAGGTTTTCAAGATGCGTTACATATACCTACCACAAATCAGTGTGAAGCTTGTCATGGGACAGTTGTTTGGACTTCGTTGATTGCTATTGACCATACAGAGGTCATCGGTACGTGTATTGATTGTCATAATAATGTATTAGCGCAATGGAAGTCGAGCTTACACCTTAATGCGACGAATGACTGTGATGCTTGTCACTCAATAAATAGCTTTATACCTGCGGTCGCTGTGGATCATAATATGGTATTGGGTCTGTGCGCTGAATGTCATAATGGAGCGAGTAGCTTTGGGCAAATGGTTAATCATATTTCCACGTCTGATTTGTGTGAAGCATGCCATGCAACAACTGCTTTTATTCCGGCCATTCTTCTGCAGCACGATGAAGTCGTTGGTGCATGTGTCACTTGTCACAATGGTGTGATTGCACATGGGAAAGCATCTTTGCATATTGTTTCAAGTGATAATTGTGGGGCTTGTCACTCAGCTGTGGCATGGGTTCCAACTAGGCAGATAAATCATAGTGAAGTCATTGGTGAATGCCTTTCTTGTCATGGAGACCCCGTAAATAGCGTTGCCGTGCCTGCGTCTCACTCAGATCCTATTTTATTTCCGAACGTAGATGAATGCGGCGCTTGTCATAGTACCTTTCGTTGGCAAGTCAGTGTTTTCCCTGTAGGTCATGAGCTTGCAACAAATTCTTGTGCAAAAGCAGGGTGTCATGATGGTGTTGCTGCGCCTGAGAAAACAGCTTCACATATTGATGCCACGTCGATATGTGAAGCATGTCATAACAATACTAACTTTTCATCAGTGAACGTAGTCAATCATTTGGAAGTGGTTGGAGAATGTGTTGACTGTCATAACAACAGTATATCAGTGGGGCAATCGACAGGTCATATTAGCGCATCAGATAATTGCTTGGCATGCCATACTACTCAAATGTGGAAGCCCGTTAATATTGTAGATCATGTAGAAGTTATGGGGGATTGTTTTAGTTGTCATAATGGGACAAATGCTACCGGGAAATCTTCATCGCATATTCCAAGTGATAATGTGTGCCAAAATTGTCACGATAAGTTTGTTTGGACAAATATTCTTCTATCACTTGAGGCGCATAATTTATTAGCGCCGAAAACGTGTGTCTCTTCTGATTGCCATACTGCAGGGATTTCACATGCGCCATCCGTGGTGGAAGACTGCAGCAGCTGCCACATTGTAGCCGACTGGTTAAATTGGGCACGACCGACTACGCAGCGTGCAGTGCCACCGGTAACTCCTCTTCTGTAAATTTATTGTGCAGTTTTGCGGCTAATCCACTATGATATTCATTCTTGGATGAATAGAGTCTTTTTGCATGTCTGGACACATTAAATACGCTGAAATGCCTAATGCCCAAAGTAATGACTGGGCCAACGTAAAATCTCTCATGCCTTATATTTGGGAATACAAAGGTCGGGTTTTATTGGCCATGCTTTGTTTGGTGTTGGCGAAAGTGGCAAATGTGGGCGTGCCCATTGTATTGAAAGACATTGTTGATAGTCTGGATAAAGATATCAATCAAGTCATTGCTTTTCCTCTTCTACTTCTGATGGCTTATGGTGCTTTACGTATAGTCAGTTCTTTGTTTAATGAAATGCGCGATGTGTTATTTACCCGAGTACGATACCGTGCAATGCGGCGTATTACGATTCGCACTATGGATCACTTGCATAATTTGTCTCTACGTTTTCATTTAGAACGCAAGACAGGTGCGATCAGCCGAGATTTACAACGTGGTGCAGCAAGTTTAAGTAGTTTGCTGAATTATTTTACCTTTAGCATAATTCCCGTCATTGTTGAGTTTTTATTGGTCGCTATTTTTTTGTTGAGTGCATACGACTGGATATTCTCAGTCGTTATATTTTCCTGTGTGGGAATTTATATCGCTTTCACCCTCGCAGTAATGAACTGGCGAATCGGGCATCGCCAAGAAATGAATAAACATGAATCCAATGCAAACAATATCGCTATTGATAGCCTAATTAATTATGAAACAGTTAAATATTTTAATAATGAATTTATGGAGCGCGATCGCACTGATGAGAATTTGGCGCTTTGGGAAAATAGCGCTGTAAAGACTCAAACCTCTATGTCCTTGTTGAATTTTGGACAAGGCGTCATTATCGCACTCGGTGTAACGGTTGTTATGATGTTTGCTGCAAAACAAGTTGCTGAAGGGTCAATGACCATAGGTGATTTAGTTTTGGTGAATGCATTCTTATTACAGCTTTTTATACCGTTGGGAATGTTGGGCGTTATCTATCGGCAAATTCGTTACTCCTTAACGGACATGGAAAACTTGGTAAAATTATTAGAGCAAGAGCCGGAAATAGTTGATGTAAAAAATGCGACAGAATTGAAAGTTAATGAGGGTGAAGTGGTATTTGAACATGTCAGTTTTGCCTATGAAGAAAATCGTCCAATATTAAAAGATGTAAATTTTACCATTCAGCCGGGGCAAAAATTGGCAGTCGTTGGTCCCAGTGGCGCCGGAAAATCTACTTTGGCGAGATTGTTGTTTCGCTTTTATGATGTTAAACAAGGCGCTATTCGCATCGATGGTCAGGCTATTTCGAATGTCTCGCAAAGTAGTGTGCGAGAAAATATTGGTATAGTGCCTCAAGATACCGTGCTGTTTAATGAAAGTCTTCTTTATAATCTGAGTTATGCAAACCTTGATGCTAGTCGTGATGAAATCATTCGAGCAGCTAAAATGGCAAATATTCATGAATTTATAGAAGGGCTACCTGAAAAGTACGAGACATTGGTTGGGGAGCGCGGATTAAAATTATCGGGTGGTGAAAAACAGCGTGTCGCCATTGCCAGAGTCATATTGAAAAACCCAAAAATCTTGATTTTTGATGAGGCAACATCTGCACTGGATACGCATTCTGAGCAGGCAATTTTAAAGTCATTAAGTGATGCGGCAAAAAACCATACGACATTGGTTATTGCTCATCGTTTATCAACAATTGTGGATGCAGATAAGATTTTAGTAATGGGGAATGGAGATATATTGGAGCAAGGTAGTCATGAATCACTGCTTGCCAGTGGTGGGAAATACGCAGAAATGTGGCAATTGCAATTAAAAGAAAAATCCGAATCGAAATCTTAGTTTTAAATACTTGAGCAATGAATTCGTTGCTTTATATGTCGTTGAGTAGCTGCTAAGGGTTAAATTCTTAATCTTTAGGAAATTACTCAGATTAGCCGGCGCAATTAATAGATTAACGATTGTTGTGTAAAATGAAAATAAAATATCCCACTGATGTGTCAAAATGTTTCTTAAAAATATATGATATAAGGCATCAGCTATGAACAAGATCACTGTTTCGGTGGTAGAAGCTTGTTACATTGGCTAAATAAATAGGGAGGAATTAACATGCATAAGCAGCGAATATCATCTGGGATACTTACATTTATATTACTTATAGTCTTTAGCTCGGTAAATGCAGCTGAAGAAGGTAAGACAACGAGTGTGGAAACGCCGCAAGGCAATATTAACATTACAATTACTAACACCAATACAAATACTAATGAGGCCGAATCTCAATCTACCGCTGTTGAAGTTTCAGATGAGCCGCCTTCACGTCGACATGCTATTGGGATTGGTACTTGGGGATTATCTATCAGAGATCAAGATAATGACACGGATACGTCTTATGGTGGCGGCGCTCTTACTTATCAATATGGAATAAATGATCATATCGCCTTACGTGTTAATCTTTATAGTGCAAAACATGAAGATTTTGATGACATAACGATTGGTGGTGTTGACGGGCAATTATTGCTAACAACCAATGCGCGTGACAATGGATTTAAAATTTATGTAGGTGGTGGTTACTTTAGCGAAAAATGGAAGAATGACATTAGCAACAAGGAAGAAAGCTTTAATGGTGGTGAATTAGTTTTTGGTTTAGGTTATAACTTTAGCCGGGTGGGCGTGGATATAACGGGAGCTGTAAGGCCTAAATCTGCCTATGATGCTGATGGTTCGGACGATCCTGATTTGTTGTTTGTCACTGGTTCGTTGAGGTTAACATACCGATATTAGTGCGAATACTAATATAACTATAATATTCATAAGTGAGTGTAAAGCTCACTTGTGGCTATTATTAATTAATAGCTAAGGCTTTTTTAAATTCTTCTTCTAGTTTTTGTTTATCTTTATTGTTAAATCCTTTATGCGTATAGATTAGATTGCCTTCTCTATCGATTAAATAGGATGTGGGCATGACCTGAACTTCGTAATCATCTGCAGTATTTCCATCGTGATCATATGCTATGCTAAATAATGCCGGCATTTTTTTTAAAAATTTATCTGCACTTTTACGAGTACTGTCTAGACTTATACCGATGATTTTCAGGCCCTGAGCTTCATATTTGCTATGCATTTGATTCATCCAGGGAAAGGATTTTCGGCAAGGTGGACACCAAGAAGCCCAATAATCAACATAGACTACATTGCCCCTTAAGCTCGAAAGTTTGATATTCCCTTTGTCAGTGGGGAGGTCAAAATCAATAGCTTTATCAGCGTATGCATACTGATGAAGTGAAAAGAGCAAAATTAATGCTGTACCTATTGTTTTCATTGTTTTCCCCAGACGTTAATATCGAATGCGATATTAGATTCTAATTCATGCAGGTTGTTTATTTTATCTTTGCTATTGTGTGATGCATTCCAATAAAAAGGTGTCATCATGAATAGGTTTTTGATATCAGTCTCATTATTGAGTTGCATTTGTCCGTTAAGTTCCTTAGACATTAATGAAGAATATGACTTTGGGCATATTTCTTTTTCGTGTGTTTGAGGGTTTTCATAAATGATTGATTTCAAACCGTCTAAGTGAGACTTTCCTGGTGTGACGCTAACGACTATGCCGTTATCGGATAGCTTGCTTAGGCATTTTTCATAATTAATTGGGGCATTGATTTTTAGAATGATATCAACACCTTCATTTGCTAAAGGTATGTCGTTAAAGCTGGCGACAAACCAGTGAATTGATTTGTCATTTTTAGCAGAAAACTTTACAGCTTCTTTGGAAATATCCATTCCATAACAAGATGCTGGTTGAGAAAGTTGGGAATAAATTTTTCTAGTAAAAAAACCATCTCCACAACCGATGTCTACTAAGCAGCACTGCTCGAAACGTTCAGCAATAAAATGATCGATTATTGTGACACATGGTTCAATGAGGATGTCGTAAAAGTGTTTGTTTAAAAAATCCTGACGACTTTGGATCATAATTTTATTATCGCCTGGATTCTTCGATTTTTTTTGTTGTACAGGTAATAAATTGACATAACCATCTCGGGCGATATCAAAGCAATGCCGATTTTCACAAATAAAAGACTGGTCTACTTTATTGAGTTTATTGCTACAAATCGGACAAGTATATTGTGGTTGAGATCGTGAAGAAAGTTTCATTTAGTAGTGAATAATTAATTCGTAAGTTTTACACAGGTTTCTGCTAAGCGTTTACCAAGTGCGCGGCATAAACGTTTTTCTTCAGCGCTAATGTTTGTGTTTTTGCCACCTTCACCAGAGAAGTGGCTAGCACCGTAAGGCGTCCCACCACTTAAGGTGGTGTGTAGGTCGGGTTCTGTATAAGGGATGCCAGTAATTAACATGCCATGATGTAGCAATGGTGTCATCATAGACAGTAAGGTACTTTCTTGTCCTCCATGAAGTGATGAGCTGGCGGTAAAAACAGCTGCGGGTTTACCTGACATGGCCCCAGACAGCCAAAGCGAACTAGTGGAATCAAGAAAGTATTTCAGTGGTGAAGCCATATTGCCAAAACGTGTAGGGCTACCTAAGGCTAATGCATGACATTGTTTAAAGTCATCTAATGTGACATAGGGTGCCCCACGATCAGGAATATCGTTTTCAGTTGCTTCACATACCGTTGAAATTTCTGGAACAGTGCGCACGATTGCTTCAATATTCGCCACCTCTTCAGCACCGCGAGCAATGAGTTGCGCCATTTTTTCTGTTGCTCCGTGACGGCTATAATATAAAACCAGCAGTTGAGGCATAATTTGTCCAGCATATTAATTGAAAGACGGTTAGTTTACCGTGTCACCTGAGATTGCGCTACTTTATCAATTCGTTAAAATAGCCTGATAACTCTTTAGGATATGATGATGGAAGCTATATTTGAAAAAATTTTGTGGAACAGTCGATATATTGTCATTGCGGCAGTTATCACCAGTCTATTTACGGCTTTAGCAATGTTTTATATGGCAACAGTTGATGCCATAGTGATGATTTCACATTTGGGTGAATATGCAACCGCTTTGTCAGGTGAAGAACGTGCGGCCTTGCGAAGCAGCACCGTTACCCATGTTGTCGAAATCATTGATGGTTATTTGTTGGCAACAGTATTGTTGATATTTTCGCTAGGATTATACGAACTCTTTATCAGTAAAATTGATGTGGCAGATAATGCTAAAGTATCGGGCAACGTTTTAGTGATACATAGTCTGGATGATTTAAAAAGTCGTCTGGCAAAAGTGATTTTGATGATATTAATTGTTAAATTTTTTGAAAATGCAATTAGTATTCATTATACAGATGCCATTTCTTTACTATATTTAGCTGGTGGTATTGCTTTAATAGGTCTAGCCCTGTACTTAACGCATGCAAGTGAAACTCATAAATAAATTATCAAAAATATTGTTGTGAGCCGAAAGAGATATAGCTTGGGCTTTCACCGGAAGTAAAAAGGGCGATATCAATTCGACCATTAAAGCGATAAATTCTGGGTGAAATAATTCGAAGTCCCATACCTGCGCTACTATATTGCATGCCATTCTCTTTTAAATCGCTAAAATTGTTACCTGTCCCCACAGCATCGATGAAAAAAATGTGTTGCAATACCAGCCAATTGCTTCGGTAGCTTGGAATACGATATTCTGCGTTAAATTGCCAGTAGGTTCTACTGCGAAACTGCCCATCTAAATAACCGCGAATATTATTGAATCCACCAATATAATATAAGTTTTGAATTTCTTTGGTATTTGTCCAACCGGCATTAAATCGTAATCCGGCATTTCCAAGGTAGGGTAATCGCCAGAATATGCGATTAAACCAATCAAGTTGAGTTGTCGATTTGTCTGAGCCTAGGGTTTGGTTGCTGTATTTGATTGCTAATTTAGTAAACTTTCCATCGACTAAATAATTATCGTAATCGAGTTTGCCGAGTTCAACAAAAAATGTGTTAAAGGCGGTTGTTCCTTCGCTATTATTATTGAGTAATTGGATAGTTTTTGTGTCAATTAAATTATTGGTTTCTTGTTCAATGACGCTGCTATTGTTAATTTCGATTTCAGTGCCGATCTGAAATACCGGCGTAATTTCCTTTTTAAGCAATAAATTGATTTTTTTTGTTTCGAGCACATAGTTGCCTTGAGAGTCTGAATTGTGAGCGTAGAGTTGACGGACTCTCTGTGTTGTCCAGAGGTCTAAACCAAACAATAGACGTTGATTTAAAAAGCGTGGGTTTCGCATCCACGCTATTCCACCGTGCCGTCCATTCCAGTTGTCATATTGAATGCCTGTTTCAATAAATCGACCAAAAGTATTAATATCGTATATTCCTGCATAGGCATAAGTGGTTCCGCCACCCCCTGAAATATTGAAATAAGGAATGGTGGTCCATTTTTCTTGTAATTGTAGGGTGAGTTTTACTTTGTTTTCGGGTTTAAGTTTTAATAGTGGGATGACTTTACTGAAGATGCGTAAGTTTTTTAATCTTTGTACGCTAGTCAGTAAATCTTTTGTGGTTAGTTTGTCGTTTTCGCGAAAAAGTAATTCTTGTCTCACAACGCTCGGTTTTGTACGCCAAAGGCCGGTGATTTCGATTTCTTCAACAATTGGTTGTTTGTCTAATTCCACAGCTGAATTTGCGGCAGATACATTGCAAAAATAAAAAATAAATGCCAATAAAAGCGTTGTTAAAGACTTTATGATTTTTTAATATCCTGAATTTTTATGCGCCATTCTTCTGGTCCGGTATTATGTACAGAATTTCCTAAGGTGTCGACAGCTACAGTCACCGGCATATCTTCAATGACAAATTCATGAATCGCTTCCATTCCCAATTCAGGGAAAGCAATGATGTGAGCTTCACGAATAGATTTTGAAACTAGGTATGCAGCTCCACCAGTTGCAATGAGATAAACTGCTTTGTGATTTTTTATGGTCTCAATGGCTGTTGGCCCGCGTTCGGCCTTACCAATCATGCCAAGAAGTCCTGTTTTTTCTAACATGGTATCTGTAAACTTATCCATGCGTGTAGATGTTGTGGGGCCTGCAGGCCCAATAACTTCATCATCTACTGCATCAACTGGCCCCACGTAATAAATAAAGCGATTATGAAAGTCCAAGCCTTCGGGAAATGTCTCTCCATTGTTTATCATATCAACCATTTTTTTATGGGCGGCATCGCGACCGGTGAGTATTTTTCCTGAAATTAATAAAGTCTCACCTGGTTTCCATTGTTCGATTTCTTTTTGAGTGATGGTGTCTAAATTAACTCGGCGCACATCATCTCCTGCTTGCCAACTAACATCCGGCCAATCTTCTAGTTTGGGTGGTGTGAGAATGGCTGGACCGCTGCCATCTAATTCAAAATGTATATGCCTTGTAGCTGCGCAATTGGGGATCATTGCAACAGGTTTAGACGCGGCATGAGTTGGATAATCCAAGATTTTTACATCCAATACAGTGGTTAATCCGCCTAATCCTTGAGCGCCAATACCTAAAGCATTAACACGTTCATAAATATCAATACGAAGTTCTTCGGTCGAGTTTTTTGGGCCACGTTTTAATAACTCGTGCATATCAATGGGCGCCATTAAGGATTCTTTTGCCATTAAGGTAGCTTTTTCAGCGGTACCACCTATACCCAAACCCAAAATACCTGGAGGACACCAACCAGCACCCATAGTGGGTACCGTTTTTTCTACCCAATGCGCAATATCGTCTGAAGGATTCAACATGACAAGTTTTGCTTTATTTTCGGAGCCACCACCTTTAGCTGCCACGGAGACAGATACTTTATTGCCGGGAACCAGGCGCATATGAATAACGGCAGGTGTATTGTCTTTGGTGTTTTTGCGTTGGCCAGCTGGGTCAGCAACAATCGAAGCGCGCAAAGGATTGTGAGGTTCTCGATAAGCCCGCGAAACGCCTTCATTGACCATATTTTCAATATCCGCACCACTTTCCCATTGAACAGACATGCCTATTTCGAGAAATACGACAGCGATTCCCGTATCCTGGCATAGAGGTCGCTTTCCTTGAGCGCACATGCGAGAATTTGCCAAGATTTGGCCAATAGCGTCTTTTGCAGCGCTTGAAGCTTCATTTTTATAGGCTTCTGTTAATGATTGAATGAAATCTATGGGGTGGTAGTAAGAGATAAATTGAAATGCATCCGCAATACTGGAAATGAAATCTTCTTTTTTAATCAATGACATAGGGTGTCTCTAATTTAAGGCTGTGGTTTTTAGCTGGTAGATATACAACCAAAGCTAAGGCTTTGTTAAAGTGCAGTTGGTAATATACGCACTTTATATGATTTTAGACCGAAATAGTTACTAACTATAGGAAATTTATGAAATTTATTAAGCTTTTTCCAGTTATGTTGTGTTTGTTTGTTGCAAGTGTAGTGTATGCCAACAGCACCAACTTTAATTTGTCTGATTTGGATGGAAAAGATCATAAGTTATCAGATTATAAAGGAAAATGGGTAGTGGTAAACTATTGGGCGACTTGGTGTCCACCGTGTGTAGAAGAAATACCAGAATTAGTCTTTTTTCATGACAAACACACTGAAAAAGATGCTGTTGTCCTGGGTGTGAATTTTGAAGATACGAGTGAACTAAACGTGAAAAATTTTCTCGAAGATTATATGGTGAGTTATCCAGTATTGTTATCAGAGCCAGATGCATACAGTGATTTGGGAAAGATAACGGGATTACCAACAACGTTTATTGTGTCACCCGATGGTGAGGTAGTGCATAAAAAGGTTGGCTCTATAGATGCTAATTATTTGGAAGAAATTATCGCTCACTATAAACATAAACTTGGTAAGACAACGCTAAATTAGGTCTGTATGATTCAAAATACAAATGTTTTAGGAAGATGTTTACTTTTTTTTGTATTATGCTTAAGTCTGCCAAACGTTTTCGCAGATAATCCTCGAGATCCATATCAATATTTTTTCAACGAAACCTGGGGCAATTTTGATGAAGAATTGCAAAACGCCAGAGAATCTAATAAAAAAGCCATTTTACTTTTTTTTGAAATGGATGAATGCCCATTTTGTCAATACATGAAAGAAAATATCCTTAGTCAACCCGAAGTTCAAGCTTACTTTCGAGAGCATTTTTTGAATTTTCCGGTGGATATTGAAGGTGATGTGGAAATTACCGATTTTCAAGGAACAGTAATGACGCAAAAACATTTTGCGACCAAAATAAACCGAGTTAGAGCAACACCGGTATTTGCCATTTTTGATTTAGAAGGTAAAAGAATCACTCGTTTTACGGGGCGTACTTCAGGGACTGAGGAATTTATGTTGTTAGGGCAGTACGTCGTAGAAAAAAAGTTTGAAAAAATGTCATTTTTAAAATATAAGAGAACAATGAAAAAAAAGATGAACGCTTCTTGACTTTATTAGGGGTATAGCTATGCGCATATTCCTTTGTTTTTTGATTATATCGTCTCCTACCGTTTTTTCAGCTGAAAGTAAGCCTACATTACCCGATCCTCTGTCTTTAGAATTTGCAATGGGCCTTGCTGAAGAAAGTCATCCAGATCTTTCTACGATAGAGCATGCCATTTCCATTGCCAAATCTCAAATAGCAATTACCGAATCAAAAAATGGTGTTCAGTTAAGGGCACAGGCGCGAGCACGTTGGATTGACCCGCCATCCACTGTTGAGCGCTTTGGGCGCGAAGATCATCAAGGAATGTTATTTGCTGATAAAACCCTCTATGATTTTGGTCGAACCAGTAATCAGCTTGATGCATTGAAATACCAAGAATCCATCCAAGAACTGCGTTTAGAACAAGTAAAGCAATATCGGCGAATTGAAATTATGCAGGCTTTTCTTGATGTCGTTCTCTCAGATTTAAGTTATATCCGTGATAACGAAGCGATGACTATGGGTTTTTTACGATATGATCGAGCTAGAGAGCGGCAGGAATTGGGGCAACTTTCTGAAGTGGATGTTCTGGAAAAGGAAAATATTTATTTTGAATATCGGAAAGTTCGGTATCAAAGTGAGTCAATGCAAAGATTATTAAGAAATCAGTTTAGTGTTGTTGTTAATCGCCCAAATGAAATTGTCAGTCGTTTTCAAGTTCCCTTGATGAGCTATGATCAATATAAATTGATTGATGTAAAGAATTTACAACAAGCAGCTAAAACAAATAATTTCGACCTTAAGATAATTCGTCTTTCTCTTGAGGCTTTACGTTCTCAATTGCAATCTGTTCGAGCAAATCGATACCCCGTTATTTCTGCAGAAGTTGAAGGTGGTTTGTATGAAAGAAATATCGGTAGCAATGATAAGTGGCGAGCGGGTTTAGTGCTTGATGTGCCGCTTTATCAAGGTGGAAAAATTTCAGGGGAAGTCGCTGAATTACGTGCTCGGATTAAAAAAATGGAGAATAAACTATACCAACAGGAAATAAAAATTAACCAGGAGATATTGACACATTGGTTGAATATTGAGAGTTTGTCGGCACAAAAAGAATCGTCTAATAAACGTTATGACTATAGTGAATTGTACCTTGATCGAGCACGTGCTATTTATGAAATGGAAGTTAAATCAGATCTAGGAGATGCGATGGTTCAGCTATCACAAGCAAGTTTGCAAACGGCCGAAACAGATTTTGAAATTGCCATGCGTTGGGAAAAACTGCGAGTATTAACGCAAATGACATTGGAGGAAATGCAGCAATGAGATTTCTTATAGTATTGGCAATGGGATTGATTTTGTTTGTTTCTCCACTTGTCGCTGAGGAATTTAATTTAAGTACTGTTGTGAGTGGTGTTGTGCATCAAGTGAATGTTAAAGTCGGCGAAAAAGTTAAAAAAGGCCAGTTGTTATTGTCGTTAGATCAAAAAGTGTTTGAGTCGGAAGTGATAGAAGCCGACAAATTATTGTACAGTGCTCAGCTATATAGAGATGAGGCAAAAAAAGAATTGGAGCGCGCTGAAGAATTGTATGAACGCACGGTTTTATCCGATCATGAATTGAATGTAGCGAGAATCGGATTTGCTAAGATGGATGCATTGCTGGCCGCTGCAGAAAGCCAAAAGCAAAAGGCTGATTATGCGCTTAAATATAGTCAAATTATTGCACCTGTTGCTGGTAAAGTGCAGAAAATTAATGCTTGGCCAGGAATGGTGGTAAATAACAGCGTTACTGTTAACACATTGCTTACCATTAAGGAATAAGCTAGCTTCCCTAGCAATGTATAAGGCATAAAAAAATAATGAATCATTCAGAGAATTTAATCGATCATCCGTATACCGCGCTAACACCTGATTTAGTATTAGATGCTGTTGAAAGTCTAGAATACCTTGCCAATGGGCAAGTGTTGGCGTTAAATTCTTATGAAAATCGTGTTTATCAAATCGGCATTGAAGAAGGTTTGCCACTCGTGGCTAAATTTTATCGCCCAGGCCGTTGGACTAATGAAGCGATTCAGGAAGAACATGATTTTGCTTTTCAATTGGCAGAATATGATATTCCAGTTGTTACGCCAATTAGCATAAATCAGCAATCGTTACATGTGTACGATAATTTTCGGTTTGCGCTTTATGAGCGTAAATTAGGTCATGCACCCGAAGTAGATCAGATGTCACATTTAGGTCAACTTGGGCGATTATTAGGTCGTATTCATTCCGTTGGTACAACAGGTCGTTTTGAGCACCGTCACAGGATTAGCAGCAAACTCTATGGGCATGATGCTCGAAAGTTGATATTAGACAGTCAACTATTACCCGATTATGTGCAAGAAAGCTATGCCAGTATTACTGAGCATTTGTTGTCAATAATCGATGATCAGTTAGGTGGATTTAATCAACCGCAATATCGACGTATTCATGGCGACTTTCATATGGGTAACGTACTTACCAGAGATAATATATTTTGGATTGTGGACCTTGATGATTGTTGTAGTGGTCCGGCAGTGCAAGATATTTGGATGTTATTATCAGGCGATAAAACGGAAAGGGAATCACAACTTAAAGTTGTCATTGAGGGGTATAACGAATTTTATGATTTTGATCCAGGTGAATTGTTTCAAGTTGAAGCATTGAGAACATTGCGATTAATGAATTATGCGGCATGGCTGTCAAAACGTTGGGGTGATCCAGCTTTTCCCCAAAGTTTTCCCTGGTTTAATACTCCTAGATATTGGGAAGAGCATTTGAACACCTTGCAGGAGCAGCTCTATGTGTTACAAAATGGCGATGAAATATTGCAGTTACGTTTCTGATAATTGGGAATTCTAATGAAAGAAATGGTGACTATTCATGATGAAGACGCCCGTGGTTATCGTTATTACACTTTTCGACTTGTTAATAGTGAGGATAAATTCTCTGTTGAAGCGCTGATTCGATTTCGTGTTGAGAATGAAGTGAAGCGATTTAATGCACAGCGACCGATATGTTTTTTTAGTTTAGTGCAACCAGAAGATGTCGATATTACTGCACGTGGTTATCGGTTAAAAAATCACCGATATATTGATGGTCAGGCCCAGTCTGATATGGCCGTTAATGCTTTTGAGAAAAACTCATTTATCGTTCATGCAAATGGTCGCGATTATCAAGCTTTGGATGACATTATTGATATCAATCAAGATACCGAAATTTCGTTTATCAAATTTATGGAAATTGTGGGTGGGTAATTTGTTCGGGTTATTTATTGTCCAGTATAATTTGCTGCAACGTATTTACCACCAATTGTTAAAAAAATATACAAAATCTGATGCGATTGCTTTTTAATTTCAGGGTTTTTAAAAGCGACGACCCATTCTGATCCTTGAGGATATTGTCGGATTATTGCGCTTTTCGCTTTAACGTGCAACCAAGTTTTGTCGATTTTTTCACCTTCAGCGAGTTTGTTAACGACTATTTTGGCCGTTTTAACTGCGGTTTTCATGTCAACGGGTGCATCGCTGTTTTTTTTTGCAGCAGCCTCAATGGAGGTGATAGTTGTGAGCAAAAAAAATGAAAGCAAGCAGCTTAGCAGTAAGGATGATTTAGTCACCTATTCCTCAAGTCGCTCAGATTATTTACGATAAAAATACATTTTTTAAACTATACTGATATAATTAAATTAATCACGGATTATTTGTGAATCAGTTGATACTATCATGAATTTATGAAATGGCCGGGTTATGTGTTTTTGATCTGTAGTATTCATCACGGATGAATCGTTGCCGGGTGAAATTATCAAAAATGGAGAAATCAGTTTGCAAACTGAAGTAACTGAATCAGTAAAAACACGTCAAAAAAATAACTCCGCTGTAGAACTGAAAGGTTCTGTTTTTACACTTCCTATCCTTCACATTCAGGTAGCTTCAATTCCAGAAATTGAAGCAGATTTACTCAAGCATCTTTCTAAAGCACGAAAGTTTTTTGAAAATGCGCCTGTAGTCATTGACTTAAAATCCATCGCTAAAGTAGCACAGGATTTTGATTTTCATGGTTTGATGAAGTTATTGAGTCAGCAGCATTTGATTCCGGTGGGCGTAAAAAATGGCTCAAATCAGCAAAACGCCCTTGCAGTCAGTGCAGGTTTGGCCATTTTGAAAGGTGGGATTTCACCGCCAGATGTTGACGAAAAAACAAGCATTAAAGAAAAACCGACACCTACAACGGATAATACGGTAAAAGACGCTACTCCCGTCGTGGCAGGGCCAGATAAAACTAAGGTAGTCACACAACCTGTGCGTTCAGGCCAGCAAGTTTATGCCAAGGGCGGAGATTTAATTATTCTGGCGCCAGTGAATCACGGTGCAGAAATTATCGCTGACGGTAATATACATATTTATTCAACTATGCGGGGCCGAGCTTTGGCTGGCGTACGTGGTGATGTGAATGCAAACATTTTTTGTCAATCTATGGAAGCTGAGCTGGTGGCAATTGCGGGTAATTTCCGTGTTTTCGAAGAAGACATGCCCGCCGAAATCAAATCTAAATCGGTAAGAATTCATTTGGATAATGAGCAATTGGTGATTACTCAAATATAATTCTAATGAATTTATTGCAAAAAGAACAATTTAATACTGTGTCAAAGGAGACAATTTTGGGCAAAATAATCGTGGTTACCTCTGGTAAAGGCGGTGTTGGTAAAACTACCACAAGTGCAAGTTTTGCTACTGGCCTTGCAAAGCGGGGTAATAAAACCGTGGTAATAGATTTTGATGTTGGTCTTCGAAACTTAGACTTGATTATGGGTTGTGAGCGACGAGTGGTCTATGACTTTGTTAATGTTTTAAATAACGAAGCAAGCTTAAAACAAGCATTGATTAAAGATAAACGCTGCGACAATTTATTTGTATTACCTGCTTCGCAAACACGTGATAAAGATGCTTTAACTCAGGAAGGCGTCGGCCGAGTTCTAGATGAGCTGAAAGAAGATTTTGACTACATCGTATGTGATTCTCCTGCGGGTATTGAAAAAGGTGCGGTTATGGCGCTTTATTTTGCCGATGAAGCGTTGATTGTTACTAATCCTGAAGTCTCTTCAGTTCGAGATTCCGATCGAATTCTCGGCATACTTGCTGCAAAGTCTAGACGAGCGGAACAAGGCGCTGAGCCAATTAAAGAGCATTTAGTTATTACGCGTTATTCACCAAAACGTGTAGAAATGGGTGAAATGTTGTCAGTTGAAGATGTCCAAGAGTTATTAAGTATTCCTTTGATTGGGGTAATACCTGAATCTGAAGCGGTATTAAGTGCTTCTAACTCAGGTATTCCTGTGATTAATGATGAGCCTAGCTCAAGTGGTCAAGCGTATATGGATGTTGTATCCCGTTTTATGGGTGAAGATAAGCCGATGCGCTTTTTGGAGGCTGAGAGAAAAGGCCTGTTAAAACGAATTTTTGGAACCTAGATCATGTCCTTACTAGATTACTTAAGACGTAAACGTAAACCCACTGCTAATGTTGCAAAAGAACGCTTGCAAATTATTCTTGCACGCGAACATGCTGGTCGTCATGAACCTGATTATTTACCTGCTTTAAAACAGGAATTGTTGGAAGTTGTGGGTAAGTATGTGCACATTGATCCTTCCGCAATCAAAGTAAATCTTGAGCGCGATGGTGATTGCGAGATTCTTGAATTGAATATAGCGTTACCCGAAGAGCAAGAAGCGCTCGCATAATATTAATTTCCTCGATTGTTTTATGCAATCGAGGAATTAGCTATGTACTAGCCAATTCTGGACAGATCTTTTTGCTGGCTCATTGCCTGGTCTTGCCACAAGGCCGGTAGCGCTGATGCTAATAGAAAATTTTGCACCATGACTCATGGGTAAATAGGTAGCGCTCCCGTAGTAAGCGTCTAACCAGGGAACAAACTCCTGATAATCAATCAAAAAATTCCATAATGATGGTGTATATCCTTGTTCAAGTGAATACACTGATCGAGTGGCATTTTTTTCAAGCTGGATATCCTTATAACGTCCTCCAACTCTTTCTAAACGATACATAGGTTTTAAGCCCGACCATGCAGCCGCACCATTCCATTTAATCATTCTGGCATCTAGTTGCCATTGATCACCATGGATTTCCATAAAAATGGGCTCAGCATCTGTCTTAGTTAAGATTGCTTGATAATGGTGTTGTCCTAAGTTGTGGAATTCAATATTGGCTATAGGATGTTCGCGGCTTAAACGATGGAAGGTGTCGTAGTCGATAATAAATGCGAAAAACACGCTGCTAATTGATAATAGAAACATGGCACAGCTAAAACTAAACCAGCATCGGAGCAATTGTTTATTTCTGAGTTTTACCCATGCAATTTTGATTAACATCAATCCGAACAGGATGCATAACGTTGGAAAGATATGTTCAACGGACATGAGGATATTTAATAGCTCCCAAAAATAGTGAAAATTTAATGGATAATAATGAAATTAAGAATAAAAATTAGCTATTTTATTTAGTTTCTATGATTTTATACGTATTACTTTTTTGTGCATTTTTCCAGCCAGTTATCAATCATGATTTAATGTTGGTACTTAAGCCAGAAAAACATTGAATTCATTGTATTTAAAAGATGATTTCACAACAAGAGGTGTTGTTTTTAGATGCATGAGGTATCTTTAATAATTCTTAGGAAAAAACAGCGAATTAAATTAAACGCTCATGTTGACGGGCGCTAAAGTATTTAAAATGATGATCCAAAGGCGACATAACCTTGGTGGTCTCCATCTTTATTAAAGCCGTAAGCATAACCTAAGCGAGCTTGTAATGGCATGAAGTAAAACCACTCTGTATGGAAATGTAATTCTACTCCAGCACTGTGACGATAGTTTTCAGGGTCAGAACCACTGGTCCACACACTCGCACGTTCAGCGAATATAGTGGTTGATAGTTGGTGTAGACCCAGTGGGAACATATTTAGACTGCGTTCAATTTTCTTAAGTGGTATTCGCCATTCGGCATTGATTAAAATCATTCGTCGCCCAATTAAAGAGGTTGCGTTACTTGGGTAGCCTCTTAGTGCGTAACGACGTTTGTTATATAAGCTAGCGCGTAATGGTAATGTCGATAACATTGATGTACCTTGGAATTCATTGTCAGCGATATTTCCACCTAATTGAAATGGGCGAGCATTTTTCAATCCGAATCCGCCGATAAGCCGTAAAGCTACCACATGTTGCGGATGTATATTGATGTATTCTTTCCATTTTCCGATTAGCATTTGCCCATTTACATTGCCACCAAATACATCACTGGTTTCTGCCGTTAAAGAGACTAAGCGACCAAAGCTGGGGCTAATGGAATCGAGTTGTTGTCTTCTGGAGTCATAAATGGCACCGATACCGACTAAAGGATCAACGTTTGTGATTGTAACTTCGCTACCATTATTTTCAATCATGGTATTTCGATTTTTCTCATACGTTGTGTTGAAGCCAAAGTAAATTCTTTCGTTTCGAGAAAATAATGGTGCTAGTATTTCGAATTGATAAGTATCTGTACGATAATCTTCTCTATTTATGGTTTCTAAATGTGTTTGCAATAGCGGAAACCATCGATCATAGCTGTAATTAAATTCTCCAGAAAACGAAATTGATTTAAAGTCAAACCCTAAATACGCGTCATAAGCGTGTCGATTTAAAGCATCTGAACCACTTGTGTAAGCACCAAGTAATATTGCATTTTCGTCTCCACTAAATGTGGGGGTCCACCAACTGGGTTTGATATGTGAGCTTGATGAATAATCCGTGATTGAATAGTTTGTAGTTGGGTATTTGTCATAATTTTGGGTGATTTGTTTTGACTGGGCAATAATTGGTTTGGTTTTTAAGGCGCCTTTATTGTTAAGTTGGAAAATGTCATACCCTTTTTCGGTATATCCTATGTAAAAAATTTCACCTTTGTTGTTTAAGCGTGGAGAAAAAGCGCCACCCGTAACATGCGTTAGTGTCTCAATTTTGTTATCGGCCAAAAAGAACTTTCGAATATTGAAAACTCCATCATAGTCTGCACTGTAGAGTATGAATTTTCCGTCAGGGCTATATTGAGGTTGAACTTCAATGTGTTCATTTGATGTAATTATTTTCCAAGTGCGTTGCGCGATATTGAATTCTTCGAGATTCCAGCTACTGTGGTTGCGTTTTACGGAAGCAATGATTGATTCATCGTTAGGCGACCAGTCAATACCTGAAATATATTCACCGCTTTCTCCTTCCCATAGATGGTCGATAAGTCTTCCTTCGTTGTTTAGTAATACCATGCTGTGGCGGCCAAGTTTATTGTATACGGCAAGGATTTTGTCGCCTGAAGAATTCCATGCGGCATAACGAAAGCGATCGCCACGCGTAAGGCGTTTAAGGTCTTTATCTTTCAAATCAATGTGAAATAGGTCGTAAAATGCGTTGGTGTTACGATATATTTCAATCTGTGAAATGAGAACGCCAGATTCTGGGTGAGAATCAAAGCGTGCTTCAGGCTGAATTTCTGAGATAAATTCTACTTTATTAACGTTAGATTTCTTTAATAATAAATGTGGCGGATTGACTGCATCATATTCAGCATATAATAAATCGCCATTATCTAAAGGTTGCGCATAGAGTTTTAAATAACCACTGGATGTAACCTGTTTACCATTAACAAGCTTCTGTGTTTTGATTTGATCAATTTCTTTTTGAAATTTATTGGAAAGGTAATTTGTAAATTCATCCCAAAGTTCGTGAAATGTTTTTCCATAAACTTGCAGAGCATTATGATTTAAGCGATAGGGTATTAAATTGTCGCTATAGTTATCGATGAATTTTGCAATGCTTTGTTTTCCATATTTGGTTTCAAGAAATTCATAAAAATAATAGCCGTATAAATAACGAGTTATACCAACTGGCCAGCTGGCAATATTTAAATTAACTTGGTTCAATGGTTTGATGCCATTTTCTACTTCAGTTCGCATCATCATATGGTAAATACTACTTTGTCCTCTTCCCGCACCTTTTTTCTTGTCAGTTTCCTGATAAGTGGCATAACCCTCTATTAGCCATAAGGGCTGAAATAAATTGGGGTATAGTATTGGGTGACGCCCTAATGCTTTTTTAAAATATTCGGGATTACCTTTTGATTTGTCCAAATGTAAAACATGGGTCAGTTCATGTTTAATGAGTAGTTCTAACCAGTTGTGGTAATCAAAGTACTCATTTGCAGCGGTTGGAAAAATTGTCATGCGTAAATGGGTGAGAAGTGAGTAAACAAATCCATTTGCAATATCTTGTTCATCGCTGATGATGATTTCAATTGTATCGCTCACTTTCCATTGCAAGTCTTTCTGTAACTCAATGAGTAAATATTCCGCAATTTTGGCTGTTTTTTCTGCAAGGTCCTTTTCGCCATTGTGGAAATGGATTTCAAAGTGTTTGCTACTTAATGTTTTCCAAGTGAGTGCTTGGTCATGAGAAATTGCTGAATGGACTGGCTGTATAAACAGCCATAGCAAAAAGATCGCTAAGAGCGAAACTAGATAATTTGATTTATACCAAGACTTCACATTGAAAAACATAACTTGTTTTTTTGATTGATGGTAAAAATAACGCAATACTTGAATTTAAATCGCGTTGATTGATCGTATATTATAAAGCAGGGGTCTGCGAAAAAGTAGTGATCTTAAGTATTTATAAGTTGCCCAATAAACCCTAATTTATTCAAGGAAATGCCTTAAGTCAATACACGGGAATTTAAGCTTATTTGTATAATTATTAATGTGCCTTCTGGCCATGTCTACTAAAGATTATTGAGAGAAAAGACGAATCTTACTGAATCGATAGTATTAAAAACAGGGTTATTAAGATTATGTCAGTAGATTCTGCCGCAGAACCAGATCCATTTGAAGGGGTTGTTATACCTTCTAAACCCCAGATTCTTGTTGAAATTCAAATGGCCGGCAATGATACCGAAAAGATAATCGATTTGATTGAAAAAGATACGGGCATTTCGGCCAGTGTTTTAAAAACAATCAATTCGCCTTATTTTGGATTGAGAGTTAATGTCGCTTCAATTGCTAAGGCGGTGATGTTACTGGGAATCGATAGTGTTGTTGCTATTGTTAATAGTCAGGCACTACGCGCAAATATGACGAACAATACGGATGTGAATTTAGGAGAATATTGGGACTCTTCCATGGATGTTGCGAAAGCGGCGGGATCAATTGCAACGCAATCAAAAATGTGTGCTCGTGATACCGCATATACGCTTGGCTTGTTTCATAATTGCGGTATTCCCATTTTGTTGCAAAAACACCCAAATTTTATGGAGACAGTAAAGCTAGCCTATTCAGATGCAAAACAAGGTGTTTTAAAAGTTGAGCGGCAGGCCACGAAATTGGATCATGCCTATGTGGGCTACAGGTTGTGTAAATTATGGAATTTGAACGATAAACTTTGTCAGACCATTCGTTATCACCATCACGGCATTGGATTTTTTAGTGAAGATAAATTTAGTTCAGAAGTTAAAATACTTGGTGCCGTATTGATGTTTGCTGAACATGTGGCTGAAGTATATAAAACGTTAGGTGGACAATGCGAAGAGTATAATTGGGCAGAAATTCGTCCAATAGTGCTTGAAACTTTGGATCTTACCGAAGAGAATTATCAGGACATAAAAGAATATATTTTAGAGACAGTATACGCCTAAAAGAAAATATAAACTCGGGTGTTTCGATATTCTCTGAAACACCCGATTAAATTTTTATTTTTTATGCGTCGGGTTCATAACCTAAATTAGGCGATAACCAACGTTCAGCGGTAGATAGGTCCATGGCTTTCCGTTTAGCATAATCTTCAACTTGATCTTTACCAATTTTTCCAACAGCATAGTATTTTGACTCTGGATGAGAAAAATACCAGCCACTGACGGATGCTGTAGGTAACATGGCAAAATGTTCAGTAATGGAAATTCCAGTTTTATTTTTCACATCAAGTAATTTCCATAGCTTGTCTTTTTCTGTGTGATCAGGGCAAGCCGGATATCCACTTGCAGGCCGAATACCTTTGTAACCTTCTTTAATTAATTCTTGATTTGAGAGAGATTCAGTTTTTGCATAGCCCCAAATTTCTTTTCGGGTTTTCTCATGCATGAGCTCAGCAAAGGCCTCCGCTAATCGGTCAGCAAGTGCTTTAATCATAATTGAATTGTAATCATCATGATCAGCCTCAAACTCGGCAACCTTTTTATCAATTCCAATTCCTGCAGTAACTGCAAACGCTCCAATATGATCGGCTTTTCCTGAAGATTTAGGCGCAATGAAGTCAGATAAACACAGGTTTGGTCTGCCTGGTGGTTTTTCTGTTTGTTGTCTGTTATGACTTAATATTGTTAAAGTCTCTGCACGACTTTCGTCGGCATAAATTTCAATATCATCATCATTAACTTGATTGGCTGGAAATATCCCAACTATTGCTCTCGCTTCGAGCCATTTTTCATCGATAATTTGTTTGAGCATGTTTTGGGCGTCTGCAAAAAGCTTTTTTGCTTCCTCACCTTTTTCAGGATCATCCATAATTTTAGGATAACTACCTTTTAGTTCCCAGGAGTGAAAAAATGGTGTCCAGTCAATATAAGTGCTGATTTCTTTTAAATCATAACTCTCGAACACCTGTATACCGGGTTGTTCCGGTTGAGGTGCTTCATAATTTTCCCAATCGCAATGCCATTTGTTTTCCCTAGCCTGTGCTAGGGTGAGCCATTTTATTTGAGAACGTCGACCAGCATGTTGAATTCTAACAGCTTCATATTGAGTGCTAATTTCTTCTGCGAAAGATTCTTTTAGTGTTTCACTAATAAGTTTTTGTGCAACGCCAACAGCTCTAGAGGCATCTTTTACCCAAACAGTGGGTTCCGCGTAGTGTTGGTCAATTTTAACTGCTGTATGAACGCGTGATGTAGTGGCACCACCAATCATGACAGGTATGTCAAAGTCTAGTCGTTTCATTTCTTTGGCAACATGAACCATTTCGTCAAGAGATGGCGTGATGAGTCCAGATAATCCGATTATATCGACATTATGCTTTTTAGCTTCTTCTAGTATAGTGGTAGTTGGTACCATTACACCGATATCTATGATTTCAAAGTTGTTACACTGCAAAACTACGCCAACAATATTTTTCCCAATATCGTGTACATCGCCTTTAACTGTGGCCATTAATATTTTGCCGTTACTCTCAACGTTGCCATCTTTTTCTGCTTCTATAAAAGGTAATAGGTGAGCAACCGCTTTTTTCATCACTCGCGCAGATTTAACCACTTGAGGTAAAAACATTTTCCCGGAGCCGAACAAATCACCTACCACATTCATGCCGTCCATTAATGGACCCTCTATAACTTCAATGGGTCGAGCAAAGTTTTGGCGGGCTTCTTCAGTGTCTTCTACAACATATTGATCCAGGCCTTTTACTAGTGCATGTTCAATTCGTTTTTCTACAGGCTGCTCTCGCCAGCTTAGGTCTTCTTTTTTCTCAGCAACGGCATCGCCACGGTATTTTTCCGCAATTTCAAGAAGCTTTTCTGTGGCCCCATCATTGCGATTTAAAACAACGTCTTCTACGGCATCTCGAAGTTCCGTAGGCAAGTCATCATAAACCGCTAGTTGTCCCGCATTTACAATACCCATGTCCATACCGGCCTTAATGGCGTGATATAAAAATACCGCGTGAATAGCTTCTCGAACTAAGTTGTTCCCACGAAATGAAAAAGAAACATTAGATACACCACCAGATATCATGGCGTGAGGCAGTGTGTTTTTAATTTCCCGAGTGGCTTCGATAAAGTCAACGCCATAATTGTTATGCTCATCGATACCCGTGGCTACCGCGAAAATATTCGGGTCAAAAATAATATCTTCTGGCGGAAAGCCTACTTGCTCCGTTAAGATTTTATAAGAACGAGTGCATATTTCAACTTTTCGTGCTTGGGTATCTGCTTGGCCAACTTCATCAAACGCCATCACAATCACGGCCGCACCGTATTTACGCACGAGTTTTGCGTGTTTGATAAAAGCTGCTTCGCCTTCTTTTAGGCTGATCGAATTTACAATGCCTTTACCTTGGATGCATTTTAAGCCGGCTTCAATAATGTCCCATTTAGATGAATCAACCATGATGGGTACGCGAGAAATATCCGGCTCGGTAGCTACCAGGTTAAGAAATAATTGCATGGCTTCCAAACCATCAAGCATGCCTTCATCCATATTGATATCAATAATTTGTGCACCAGCTTCCACCTGATCACGAGCGACATCGAGCGCTTCATCATATTGGCTTTCAAGAATTAAGCGTTTAAATTTTGCTGAGCCAGTAACATTGGTTCTTTCACCGACATTAACGAATAAGCTGTCTTTTTCAATCGTAAATGGTTCAAGTCCACTTAAACGACAAGCAATGTTAATGTCTGGTTGAGGTCGTGGAGGATATTTTGCTACGGCGTTCGCGATAGCCTCAATATGAGCAGGGCTGGTACCACAGCAACCACCGACAATATTTAAAAACCCATTCTTAGCCCAATCTTCAATTTCCATGGCCATGCCTTCAGGTGTCATGTCGTATTCACCAAATTCATTAGGTAAACCGGCATTCGGATGCACGTTGACACAGACATTAGCTACACGAGACATTTCTTCAATATAAGGCCGTAATAAATCAGGGCCGAGTGCGCAGTTTAAGCCAATGCTAATTGGATTGATGTGGCGCAAAGAATTATAAAAGGCTTCAGTTGTTTGGCCTGACAAGGTTCTACCACTGGCATCTGTAATAGTGCCAGATATCATGACGGGCAGTTTGATATTATGAGTCTCGAAATAAGTTTCAATCGCAAAAATTGCGGCTTTAGCATTTAGGGTGTCGAAAATAGTTTCAATTAATAAAATATCAGCGCCCCCATCCACCAAGCCTTTTGTGGCTTCAACATAAGAATCAACCAATTGATCAAATGTAATATTGCGAAAACCTGGATTGTTGACGTCTGGAGAAATACTCGCAGTTCTATTCGTTGGGCCAATAACGCCGGCGACAAAACGGGGTTTTTGTGGATTCTTCGCGCTAAACTCATCAGCCGCCGCTCGAGCTAATTTGGCAGACTCGACATTTAGTTCATAAGCCAAATCTTCCATGTGGTAATCAGCCATGGAAATCGTGTTGGCATTAAAAGTATTTGTTTCTAATATGTCCGCACCGGCTTCGAGATAGGCGCGGTGAATATCACCGATAATCTGAGGTTGGGTAATCGTTAATAGATCGTTATTACCTTGTAAATCTGAAGGCCAATCTGCAAAACGTTCTCCACGATAATCTGTTTCTTCTAATTTATAGCGCTGAATCATGGTGCCCATGGCACCATCAAGGATTAAAATTCGATCGTTTAGCGCGTTTTGGAGATTACTATTACTTGAATTACTCATTTCTTACTCGTGTATATAAGGTCGGGCGTATTTTAGCCCGCTAATATCAGCTTTTCTACTAGAAATCAGATGTAACTGTTCAGCTAATCTTCGATTTAGTTGATTGCAGTGTTAAAAATAACCAATTTTGTAGGGTAGTTGGTTTTCTATTGATTGCTTAACATTGTTCCCAGGGTAAATCATCATAACGCCAGCCGCTAATGCTGCTACGATGATGCCCCTCATCTAAAGGTCCTTCAAATCCACCTTCGATGTTGTGAACATCAGCAAAGCCTTCTTCTATCAATAATTTACCCGCTTCAAGAGAACGTTTTCCACTTCGGCAAATCAATAATACCGGTACAGAACCATCTTCATCCGAGCGTGCTCCGCCGAGCATGAGTTGGCGAATATGTGCGGCAAAGTGAGGATCAACTACCCAGTCAGGTTCATCAATCCAGGGGATACTAATTGCACCTTTGGGGTGCCCAACAAATAGGTATTCCATGGAAGAGCGTACATCGACCAATACTGATTGCGGTTGATCTTGCATGATTTGCCAGGCTTCCTTGGGAGAGATAGGTTTAACTTCGCTCACGATAAACGTCCTTTTTTATTTGGTTTGGGGTAAAATGCCCGTTTTTATCTCACTTTAGCATGTGAATAAGAGCAGTTAAACCGCTTATTTGTGCATGTAATGAGAACTGGCTGCTGATTTTGGCGCGACACAGAATTTTTGGAAAAGCAATGAATAACAACGTATTTGATGAATTGAAATGGCGTGGCCTTTTATATGATTCCACCGAAGGCATGGAAGAAACACTCGTTAATGAAAAAGTAACGATATATACGGGATTTGATCCAACAGGTGATAGTTTACATGTGGGCAGTCTGGTACCTATTATGGGCCTGGCGAGATTGCAGAAATTTGGACATACCCCAATCGCATTAGCAGGTGGTGGTACAGGCATGATTGGTGACCCAAGTGGTAAAGCCCAGGAACGTCAATTACTTACAAAAGAAGAAGTTGATTCCAATGTGGAAGCCATAAAAAAGCAGTTATCTCGATTTCTTGATTTCGATGATAAAACCAATCCGGCAAAACTGCTGAATAACGGTGATTGGTTACGAAGCATGAGTTTGATGGAGTTTTTACGAGATGTAGGAAAGCATTTCACTATTAACTATATGATCGCTAAAGAGTCGGTAAAGTCTCGGATTGAACGTGAAGATGGAATATCTTACACAGAATTTAGTTATATGCTATTGCAAGGTTATGACTTTTTACATCTGTTTGATAATCACAATTGTACTGTGCAAGCAGGCGGTAGTGATCAATGGGGAAATATTGTTACGGGTATGGAACTCGTACGCCGCATGCGTGGTAAAAAATCCCATGGCATTGTTTTTCCGTTAATTACAAAATCAGATGGCAGTAAGTTTGGAAAAACCGAATCGGGTACTATTTGGTTAGACGCAAATAAAACATCTCCTTATCGATTTTATCAATTCTGGTTAAATACTGGTGATGCTGATGTTGTGAAATATTTAAAATATTTCACTTGGCTAACACAAGAGCAAATTAATGCATTAGAAGCTGAGCTTAATGAACGTCCTGAACAACGAGCAGCACAGCGAGCATTGGCTGAAGAAATGACGCGAATTGTGCATGATGATGCTGCATTAGAAAAAGCACAAACAGCATCAAAAGTTTTATTTGGTGGTGAGCTGGAAGGGCTTTCAGCTGATGATATAAAAGATATTTTTGCTGATGTGCCATCTCATGAAATCAACAAAAATGATATGTCAGGCGAAGGTTATTCCTATATTGATTTGATTGCAGAAAGCGGCTTAACAAAATCAAAAGGTGAAGCGCGAAGATCTATTCAAGGTAATGGCATCGCTGTGAATAATATTAAATCAGCAGATGTTGATCGAAGAATTACTTTGGATGATTGTATTGATGGTCAGTTTATTGTTTTGCGAAAAGGTAAGAAGAATTATCATTTGGTTAAGTTAGGATAATAATTATTGCTTGCAAAAAAAAGCCCGGCTAATTATTAGCCGGGCTTTTTTTTGGTTTAATGAAATGTTTTAAACGCAATTAAAGACTAGCTTTTAATAGCTCTGGATTCCATAAACGGTTATTCTCAAGTAAATATGAAAACACTGAATTAATTTGTTTTAATTGAGTATTTAACTTATCTCGATCTTGCATTTTGTTTTGACTTGGTTTGAGAGCAGGAAATGCAGGCTGGGTAATAATACTATTCGGTGACTTATGATCTAATATAAAACTATATCCGTTTCGATCAAAGCGTACACCTCCTGGTCGAATAGCAAATGCGAAGGGCTCTACATTATCTGATTTTTCTAATAAATTTCGACCGAGAGATGCGGTAGGACGTTTATCACCCACTAGCGCTAATAGAGTTGGATTTAAATCTACATGACTGGCTGGAGATTCAATTCTTCGAGGTTTTCCCACTTTATTCTGTGGTCCATAAATTAAGGCGCTAGTCCATACCGTATCGTTGTAGGGAAGAGGTGAAATTTTTGATTGATTTAGATAGTTACTATGATCACCTGTAATAACGATAATGCTGTTATTTATTCGTTCTCTATTTTTAAGAAAAGCAATAAAGTTCCCAATGTGTCGGTCAACATATTCCATGCTATTAATATAGTTTACGGGCAGTGAGTTACCTGATTGCATTTCTCCGGTCTCATCATTGGGTGTTTGATAGGGCAAGTGAGGATTTGACGTTTTTATTTGCATATATATGGGACGTTCAGCTTTTTTATCAAGCTTGCTAATTTCCTTTTTTGCTTCACTGAAGATGGTTTTTTCAGATTTATCTAAGCCCATGGTTTTTAAGTCAATCACGGTAGAGAATAATTTTTTATTCCAATGTGATTGCATGTCAAAGTTAGCATCTCCATCAATAACGATCGTCTCGTAACCTATACTATTTAGGCGTGGTGCTAGTCCGTCGAAGTTTATTGTTTGAAAATCTGGGACAATACGTTTTTTGTGATGCGGCCAGGTTGATCCGCTCATGGTAATAAATCCAGGCCCACTAGGGAAACCATTTGATATGTATTGCGGTAATACGACACTTTCTTTAGCGAGGATTGACAAGTTAGGTGTTTTGCAGCCATCATGTTTAACGGTGATATAATCAAGGCACTGAGCGCGAAGGGATTCAATGACAATAACAAAAATATCAAGTGAGTTGGTTTTGTTATGTTGTTTTGTTTCTGAATTAATTGCACCATGCACTAAGGGATATCTGTCATTAATCCATTCTCGTCCATGAGGTAAACCAACAAACTCTCGCAGAGCTGAAATTGATTCCTTTTCAGATGATGAGAGTTCTACGCCATCTGCACCAAGCAATTCTTCCATGTATAGCACTTCAACAGGACGATCAATTTGATTATAACTCCCCATAAGTAGCGGAATACTCAAAACCACGATTCCGATCAAATTCCATCGTAATACGGTGATTAATTGTAGCGGTGTTTTTTGAGGGTCTCGACCTCGCTTCCAAAATAATCTAATAAAAATACCGAAACTTACGAAAACGATGATTAACGCGATTCCAATTGCCAAAAAATTAGATTTTACTGGCTCGATAAAATGTGAGGAGGTAAATATTTTAACGCCGGAAAATTGTCTTAGCAAAGAAGGTGTCAGGTGATCACCAGTAATGGAAAATAAAAAGATATCAATCAAACCCAAAAAAATCAGCATTGGGATACCTATACAAGCTAAAAAATTTACTAAAACTCGTAGCTTGGGGATTAATTTCCAGAAAATTAGTAGGAAACCTGTTAGCAATATTGCTTCACCTATAAAATATAGCAGGCTTAAAATCATTAATTGAAACGGAGGAATGCTTTCTAAGGTCAATTGATTCAGTAAAAAACTACTGCTTCGAATAGTGATTAAGGCAAAACCAACGATGATGATAGGATTTTTGGATGAAAAATAATTGCCAATAAGTGTAAATATTGAATATATAAACATAAGTCGTCCAGTTTTAATCGTTTTATAGGGAAATATTTGATGTACTTTGGGTGGGAAAACAGCAGTATGCAAGAGGTAACTTAATAGTAGTAGCGTGTGATACTTAGGGTAGTGAAATGTGATACTTCTAGGTCAAGGAATGTAGTGTTAAAGAGTTTTTATAGTTTCGAAATGCCATTCTTCAGTGGTAATTACTTAAAGTGAATGAGAGTGGTTTTAGTTATTATTGATAGAGGAGGATCTCACGGATGGAATGATTGCAGGATCAACACCATTGCAACTAATTGAACGACCATGATGTTCATCAACAATATAAACATTGCCATCTGAATCTAGATTAATACCTTCATGTGACAAACGTCCTACCGCAGGGCGAGCATTTATGTCAGCTACTGACATCATGTCTTCGTGTAAGGTGAGTTCAAAAAGACAACCACCAGTAGTTTCTTCTGCAAAAAGTACAGCACGCCATGGTGTCCATCGGATGCCATCTAAGGCATTCCAGCTTGGATTTTGCGCAAGAAGTGAAGTTTCAGCTGTTTTTAAAGCTACAACAGAAATCGTTTCATCTTCTGGAAGACTGTTTGGCAACCGAAGTTCACGAGTGTGATACCTGAATAAGACCTGCCATTTTTCCTGTTTCATTTACGACGTTCATATCATGCGAGTCGTTTGGGCCATTATCATATATATTTAGGTTAGATTCATCCGATACGATTGTTTGAATGTATCCCTTTGGTAATTTCCAGGGTGCAGATGAATCCCAATCAGTTGCATTTTCAGATGAATCAAAGGGGTTTGAAATTAAAATGACCATATCCCTTTTTACCTGCAAGTGTAGCGCAAGAAAGTGAACCAGTAATAACTGCGGTTATAGCAATCGCAAGAGCTTTTTTCATAACTTCTGTGATCCTTATAATATAAAACGTTAATTTTCTGGCAGATACTTTGTCACTGACCAGGTGTAAGTAACTTTGATTTATAAAAATTACGATTAAATGATAAAAGCGTGAAAGTTTTTTGACATATGTCATGGTGATTTTATCCAATGGTTAATGTTTGAGTATGCATTGGGAAGATTATAAGCTGATTTAAATTTCCGCAATAATAATGATTATTTGAAAGATTGTAAGCAAACATTAATAAAATGAACACATAACTGCAATATTTCTGGTCGATACTTTTGTGTGAGTAGTCTAAAAACAGGAGAGTCTAATGAAAATTAATCAAAAGCCTAAATTAATGGATGCTAATGATAACTCTGAAATTATCGATGATGCAGGTTTAATTCAATGCATAAATCGATTGAATAAGCTTAAAGATACGGGAGCTAAATTTGAATCCAATTTAGATGAGGCATTTGTAGAGCAAAAACAGGATGTTTTGACTGATGTTAATCGCATAAGTGCAGAAATGCGCTGGTTTTCACAGTGGTTAACGGCAAAAGTGAATTCTGCTGCATAATAAAAAGGAAGGGATTAATATGAACGCTGAATTATATTATTTGGTAGGGAAGCCCAATAGCCAAAAGCAGTCTCTTATTTCTGTACTTAGAGAGTCATTGTCAGGGCAGTCATCGATACTGGTGCCAGAAATATATACGACGGATGAAGTTGTTGCTACAGGTGAAAATTATCTTTATATAGATGAAAGGAATTTTCTCCTTCGTCAATCTATGGACATATATAGCTTGAGTTGGGAGAAAAAAGGTCAATTATATGGTGTTAGCGGAGATTTGTCACAACGATTAAACTCAGGGATTGACATCATTTTAAATGGCTCTTTACATAATGAAGCGAAAGCGAGGAATCAATTTCCAAATTTAAATACTGTTTTGATTCAAAAGTATAATAGCAAGAAAAAACATGATGAGAGCTGTTATCTTATTGCTGAAGATGACGAAGTGACACTTGCATGGGATAGTCAGAATACAAAAATGGGCCAGCCTTATGTGCTGACACTGATGTCAGATCACGGAATGGAAAAGGCACTTGAAATGATGTTAACTTTAGTGACCTATAACAGAAATTGTTTGGAATATACTGGCTAAAACTAGTGAGTATTATGTTAAGTGGGCAGTTTTTTTGCCCACGTGGAAGTGATAATTAACGGGTAAATTATGGTAAGCCCTTGAATAAAAGACAATTCATTTAAACCTTCCCTATACATTACAGTTCAGTGGCAGCTTGTATTAAAGCTGTAATGCAAATGCAATAAAAATGTAACATTCCTAGAATACTATTTGCTCATCTAAGCGGCAAGCCGATTTTATTTGGTTTGCTACAGTTACATTACAGAAGTAGCAAAGTATTTTATATGAAAATTATTTTAGTGGGAACAATGTTGTTATCTGCATTTTTTTATAAAAATGTTTTGGCTGAATCCGAGATTCAGTCGCTTGAGAATATTTCCCAGGAATTGGTGAAAATACGTCAACAGATAGAAACATTACACAATAAGATTAGTTTTAAGAAAGAATCTTACAAGGATCAAATGCGGTCCTATTCTAGCCAAAAAAGCGATTTGAATGTAAGAATCAGTCGAGCCGAGCTTAATATAAAAGATTTGCAACGTGAGCTAAAAAAGCTAACCGATATCAACAAGAAAAAGAATCGGGATCAGCAAAAAGTATTGCCAATTCTCAAGGTGGCAATAGACCAGCTTCGAAGCAGCATTTCGAACTCTATACCATTCAAATTAGATCAACGAATTCAAGCGTTGAACGAAATAGAACAACGCCTGGATGCTAATATTATTTCACCTAATAAAGCGGCAAATCAGTTATGGGCATTTATTGAAGACGAACTCATGCTCGGTAAAAGTAGCGGTATATATAATGATACGTTGAAAGTTGACGGTCATGAAAAACTCGTCAAAGTGCTTCGTATCGGCAAGATAGCTATGTTTTATAAAACACAGGATGGTCGATATGGTGTGACAAAAAGACGGGGAGACTTGTGGCAGCAACAAATGATAGAAGGCTCTGAAGATATCGCACAAATGGAGCATCTTTTCAGTTCATTTGGTAAAAATATCCGAAATGGGCAATTTT
>Ga0316207_10001042_pt1 | contig 37233 bp, 58 predicted proteins | sample 6weekpyrite_MG_FD_204943 | JGI IMG/M metagenome (GOLD analysis project Ga0316207, IMG submission 204943) | Microbial mat bacterial communities from mineral coupon in-situ incubated in ocean water Damariscotta River, Maine, United States -... | ecosystem: Environmental > Aquatic > Marine >... | reverse complement strand
ACAAACTTTTTGTCTTGTCACTTTTTAGAGAGTGGGGGGATATAACAATAAAAATTTACTTTATCAAAATAAATAATCACCATGGGTAAAAAGAAAACAGCAGAGCAAAAAAAGTTAGAAGGAACAGAAAGAGCAGACAGACCAGAAATGGCCTTACCAAAAAAGAAAATTGATATACCTAAACATGAATCCTATTTGAATCCTGCCCAGGTTAAGATTTATAAAAGGATTTGTGAACACATCAATGATCATAGTTTATTGCAAAATATTGACTCTTTTTATGTCTCTCAGGTAGCGGTGTCAATGTGGAATGTAGCAAAATACACCAGAGTGACCAATAAAGAGGGATTAGTTCAAATCTACCAAAGTGGGGCTACTAATACGAGTGGGTACTATAATGCTTTGAAAGGAGAAAGAGAGTTTCTAAAAGATGCTAATAAGCAGCTTGGATTAACAATAAAGGCAAGAGAGGATTTAGCCAGTTTTGCAGAACGGGTTAAACCTTTGAAGGATTCAAATAAAGAATCGAAGCCAGTTGACCCATTCGAAAATAAATTAAAAAAAGTAGGATGATTTTTAAAAGAGTTGAAAAAATATATCTACGTAAAAAAAGAGACTTTTTTAAACTAGTTGAAAAGAATAGGATAAACGGGGGGCTTAGTTTGGGTCAATACAAAAGAGCAATGAAATTGTATTGTAAAATAAAGCGATATAACAACCTGCTTATTCTACTTCACTTGATTGAGATAATTTTCAACATAGGATTAATTTACTTTTTATTTAAGCTTTTATGATTCAAGCCAAAAAATACATTGAGGATGTTATAAATGACAACATCTTAGTTTGTAAAAATATAAAGATGTCGATTGAAAAGCATCTTTATCTATTGGAGCATTCAGAAGAGAAGGGTATTTATTTCGATGAAGATGCAGCAGCTGAAGCAATTGACACCTTTAAAAGGTTTAGACACACCAAAGGGGATGCAGCTAAAGCGCTTTTTCAATTATTAGGTTGGCAAGAATTTATTTTATACTACACTTTTGGGTGGAAAGTAAAGGCTACAAAAAAAAGGTTAGTACGTACAGTTTATGTAGAAGTGCCAAAAAAGAATGGTAAGACAGAATATGCAGGGGGTGTAGGAAACCTAATGACTTTCTTTGATGGAGAAAACGGAGCAGAGACTTACATTGCTGCCAAAGTTGAAAAACAGGCTAAAATCTGTTTTAATGTTATGGCTGAAATGGTTAAAATGATGCGAATGGAGTCAGCTAGTGTTAGACGTACCATTCCTGCTCCTAATTCTACACGAATCTTTTCACACGAATCTAATAGCTTTGTCACTTTCTTATCGAAAGACTCACTTAGTGCAGAAGGTATTAATACACATTGCGGCATTGTAGACGAATTACACGCACATAAAGACGGTTCACAAGTGGAAAACATAGAAACTTCCATGGTGGCCCGTTCACAACCATTGTTGTTTATAATCACTACAGCGGGGAGTTCGCTTGGGTCTTATTGTTATCAATATAGAAATAGCTGCATTGATGTTCTAAAGGGAATAAAAGAGGATGACACCTTATTGTCAATGATTTATACTTTAGATGATGAATACTTAGAAGGTGACAAATGGGAAGACCCTAATTTATGGCCCATGGCGAATCCTTCTTTAGGGATTGTTGGAGGGGTAAGTTTAGAGAATTTAATATCTAGCTGTCAAGCGGCAAAGAATTTAGGAGTATCAAAGTTAAACTACTGGAAAACTAGACATCTCAATTTTTGGGTATCTTCCATTAGTTCATGGGTGACAGATGAAAAATGGAAAAAGCTACAAAAGCCTATTGATTGGAAAGGTTTACAAAATCGTTTAGCTTTTGGTGGTTTAGATTTATCTAGCAAATTTGATTTATCAGCTTGGGCCGTATTAATTCCACCAATAGAAGATGGGGAGCCATTTAAGTTTAAGATAACTCTATACTTACCAGAGGATAATATTGAAAACCTAGAGCGAGAACATAAAGCACCTTATAGAGATTGGGCCGCAAAAGGATTGATTACTTTAACGCCTGGCAATGTGATAGACTATGCTTATATCAGAAAAGATATACTAAAAGATTCGGAATATTTTGATTTACAGGGGACAGGGTATGATAGAAAGTTTTCAACCAGAATAGTGTCAGACTTAACAGATGATGGATTAGAATTAAACCCTTTGAGCCAAACGACTACGGTAATGAATGCCCCAATTACAGAGATAGAAAGCCTTATAGAGCTTGGATTGATAGAATATGACATAAGCCCCATTGTGCGGTGGATGATGTCTAATGTCGCACTATACACAGATACGGACGGTTATAAAAAAGTTAATAGGAATAAGTCAGGCAAAGTTGATGGTATAGTAGGTTTATTAATGTCATTTGCTCAATATCTAATTTGGAGAGCTAAGGGTGGGGATACTTCTGCTTATAAATCTAGTGAGATTTTTTATGTATGACAGATACAGATAAAATTTTAATTCCAGTTTGGGCTATAAAGTTGGTTGGCGCTAAGGGATACGTTGATAGGTTCCTATTTCATGCGAGTGAATGTAAAACTTATAAAGCTGCATACCTTAAAACAGAGGAAGAATATTATTTTTTCTTTGGGGTCAATCGATACAGTAGTTACAAGTCTTTTGCTAGTGCAAGAAGACAATATAGGCTCAGACAGATAAGAAACAAACTTAAGAGAGCCGAGCAATTACGAACCAATAAAAAAAAATAAAAATTATGAATTTTAGATTTAAAACAATAACGATTTACAAAGGGCGGTATTCTATTTATTTGTCTTTTCCTAACAAGGAAATCAATAACGATTTTGTGATAAAACTTGTATTAGTAGATACTATGGAAGATAAGCCGTCTTATCGCAATGATGATGTTAGAGTTAGTTATGACTCTTACTCAAAGAGTCTAAATAATTGCTTATCTAAAATAGTAGAAGAAGCAATTAGTCAATTCACTAAGACCTCATAAACACGAAAAGAAGTATTAATTTTCATTTTTAACCCGTTTTAAATTAATTTTCCGTCCACCGTTGCGTTACGATGGACGGTTTTTGTTTTGATTACCTCATTTGACTTAATCCTTTTTTTAATTTAAATTATCTTCTTTTATCACTTAAAACTATCATAAAATGAAGTTATTAACCCTTTTTGCCTTTTTGTTGACTTGTGGCTCTTTATGGGGGCAACCTATTCATAAAAAGACAACTAAAATAATAATTGAAAACGATTTAACGGCTGATGATAATTATAAAATCACAGGACAGTCTATTATTGCAAATGATTTGGAGATCAAAAGCAGTAATAAAGATTTCGGGTCTATTGTGACAGAAGAATTAACTTTAACTAAATTAGGAATAAAAATGTGGTATTATTTTAAAATAACTACTACAAAAAACAAAATAACTATTTCAGCAAAATGGGCGGGTGATGAAAATGCACTAGAGACTTCACCACTTTTTAAAGAAAAGAAAACAGAGTATAGGGAAGTTTACTACAACAAAAAACCAAAAAGTTTTTTTGGGGTAATATTTGCTAAAATGGAATTAATTGCTAACGAAATAGAAGGAAACAAGTCATATAAATAGTTTTGTCTTGACTTTATCATTATTTAAATATAGTTTTGTAGCGAATAACGACCAATGTTCCATAGTAAATGATTAATGAATCGTTTCCTTTAACTTTATTTTTTACGATATATAAGATTTGGGCAGAATCTAAACCTATCCTTTCGGCATTAAGCCCGATATGTATTTGTTAGTCAATAGTGGAACTTGGTCGTTATGCTTTTGATTATTTTTTAGATTTCTGCCCATAGTCTTATCCTTAATATAACGACCAATGGTTAAGATTTCAGAATTAGTGCCTATCAAAAAAGGCAAGACTTTCCAAAAGTGCATTTCTGCACGTGATTTACATTACTTTTTAGAATCAAAGCAACAGTTTTCTGACTGGATTAAATCTAGGATAAAGAAATATCAATTTGTTGTAAATATTGATTACACCTCGTTTCATAATTCTATGAAGCGAGAAAACGGAGCAACTACCCGAATAGAATACTGCATTACCCTAGACATGGCAAAAGAATTAGCTATGGTCGAAAACAACGAAAAGGGCAGACAAGCAAGGCGTTATTTTATCGAATGCGAGAAGCAACTAAAACAACCATTGCGGATACCGAGCCAATTAGAGCAGCAACGATTGATTTTACAGTTACTAGAGCAACAGGAAAAAGACCAACCTAAGATTGAGTACCACGATAGAGTATTAGCGACCAAAGGTAGTTTTCCTATTACGCACATAGCCAAAGAAATGGGCATGAGTGCCATAAAGCTAAATAAGATACTAGCAGCAAAAGGCGTACAGTACAAAATAAGTGGGCAATGGGTATTAACGGAAGGGTACGCAGATGAAGGATATACGGAAGTAAGCACTATATTATGGGAAGACAGGAATGGTAATGAAAAGAGCCGACACCATACGAAATGGACGGAGAAAGGAAGAAACTTTATTCATAACTTATTAAACCCTACGACCAATGCCTAATAAAAAACAACTTCCTAAAAAAGAACGAGACGCATTAAAGGAATTTAAACTATATTTTGAAAGTTCGATGGTTCAGGACTATTTGCGAGATTCGTTTTTAGTTTACCAAGCCAGTAAAGAGTATAAGGAACTTTGCATACAATCAAAAATGATGAGTTGTGAAGTTTTTTTAAAGCTATTGATACTCCATAGTCAAATAAGATAAACTAACCACCTTTAAACGCCTTATTTCGTAAGATTTAAGGCGTTTTTATTTTCAACCTACCATATATACTAAACAACCCCAAAACGCTCTAATACGCCATATATAACCCCTTAGAATCGATTTACTCAACCATTTCTGCTCATTTTAAAACTAAGTTTGCCAAAATAACTCAAAAACACCCGCATAATTGCGACATGAAGTTATTCGGAAAAAACATAAACCTTAGAAATATCTCAAATCTGTTTTTTACAGAGGTAGAAACAAGGAGCGTAAACAATCCGAGTACAAGCCTTTCCAATCCTGCTCAATGGTTAGTGGATTTCTTTGGAGGTAAAACCAAATCGGGTGTAAATCTCACAGAGGATAGAGCATTAGGAATATCAGCTATTTATGCAGCAGTAAGGATTAAAGCTGATATGATAGCTTCTTTACCTTTTCAAGTGTATGAAGTAGACGAAACAGGGAAAAAGGTGGATAGATTACATCCAGTTAATAGACTTATATCCAAAAGACCGCACAGACATTTAACCTCTTTTCAATTCAGATGGACCATGCAAGCGTTACTTGAATTAAGAGGTAATGCTTTTGCTAGAATTATCCGAAATAGAATAACACAGCGACCTAAAGAGCTAAAAATCATTAGGCCAAGTCTAGTCAGGTACAAAGAGACCGATAATGGAGATTTGATTTACTACTATAAGGATAAAGGTAAAGAGATTGAAGTGCCTTTCACTGATATGATTCACTTAAGGAATTTTTCATGTGACGGTATCAATGGTTTAAGCCCAATCCATCTAGGAAAGGAAAACATTAGTCTAGCAGTAGCGGCTCAGGAGTTCGAAGCAGCATTTTTTGGAAATGGCGCTCACATTAGTGGATACTTACAATTCCCTGGTAAACTAGGTGACCCACAGAAGCAAAGCATTTCTAAAAGTTGGTCAGCTCGCCATGGTGGATTTAGTCAAGCAGGAAGCACACCAGTTTTGGAAGGAGGAATGGAGTATAAGCGTATTGGCTTGACTCCACAGGAATCAATGTTGGGAGATAGTAGAAAGTTATCAGTTGAGGACGTATCAAGATGGTTTAATGTACCTCTTTATATGTTATCGGCATTGGATAAAATGAGCTTCAACAATATTGAGCAAATAGCAAGGGATTTTATTAACAAGTCACTTAGGCCAGTTGCACGAAATTGGCAGGAAGAGCTTGATATGAAGCTACTAGAAGAAGGGGAAATAATGACCCATGAAACTGGTTTTGATTTCACAGAATTATTACGAGCAGATAGTGAAAAAACTGCCGAGTTTATCAGAACAATGATAAATGGTGGTGTGATGAATATTGATGATGGGCGTAAGATGATTGGATTAAACACCCTTAACACAGATTGGAGTAAAAAACATTGGATTCAACTTAACATGGCAGGAGCGAAAGAAGAAGATAGGCTAAAGTACGTCAAGAATAACACAAAGAATACAAAAGAATCTAAATCGATCAAGAGACCAATATCCTTTAAAAATAATGAGGTTGACCCTCAATTAAATACAGTAGAATAATGTCAAAACCTAAGATTAAAACAGGGCAAATAGAAAGGAGAACTACAGCACATAAAGTTGAGGTAAGACAAGATGGCGAAGAAGAAAGCCGCAAGGTAGTAGGATATGCAGCTAAGTTTGACGAAGAAAGTGAGCTATTAGGGTGGGATTGGGTAGAAACGATTGAAAAAGGCGCTTTTGATGATGTTTTAGAAGATGACGTAAGAGCATTATTTAACCATGATAACAATTTGATTCTAGCTAGAAACGCAGCAGGAACTTTGACTTTATCAGTTGATGATATTGGGTTAAAGTATGAGTATGAAACACCTGACGTAAGCTATGCAAATGACTTATTAGTAAATATTCGACTTGGAAATATCAATCAATCAAGTTTTGGATTTACAGTTGAAGAAGCGGAGTGGGTAAAGATTGAAACGGATGACAATTTTACTAAATGGGTAAGACACATCAAGAAAGTAAAAAGGTTGTTTGATGTCAGCCCCGTGACCTTTCCTGCTTATTCTACTACAGAGGTATCAGTAAGAAGTTTCACAGAATTTAGAGATAAAAACGATGTAACCCCTCCAACACAGGAGGAAGAAAATAAAAAGGCAGCAAGAGAGCGACAATTATACCTCTTAGAACTGTCCTAAAATAGCGAATTGTCGCTACTTATTATTAACCTAAAATTAGTATAAAATGTCTTTAATTAAAGCAAAAGAAGCCCGTGAGAAAAGGGGCAAAGCAGTTAAGGCTATGCGAGATTTACAAGCAAATCACGCTGATAATTGGACTGACGAAGTGCAAGGACAATGGACAGCAGCCGAAGCAGATGAAAAGCGATATTTAGCCGAAGCAGAACGATTTGAAAAGATGGCTAAATTGGACTCAGAAGAAGGAGAGCAAAGAGCAATTGTAAAAGACCAGGGAGGTGACCTTGACAGGCAGAAAGAAGAAGGAGAAAAGAGAAAAAAGGATTACGGAACGGCTTTTGAAAAATACATCAAGCAAAGTCGATCTAATCGATTATCTGACCAAGAGCATAAGATTTTAGTTAGTGGAGAAAGTAGAGCGCAAACAGTAGGCACTAACACACAAGGAGGTTACTTAATGCCAGAAGGTTTTAGCAATGAGATTGATAAGCAAATGAAGTTTTTCGGAGGTATGATGGAAGTTTCCAGAAACCTAAGAACGAATACAGGTAACCCTATTCCTTGGCCTACAGTTGATGATACTAGCAATGTTGGTGCAATTATTACAGAAACAACAGGAGATTCAGAACAAGATTTAGTTTTTGGTTCTAAGCAATTAGACGCTTATACTTATACCTCTAAATTGGTTCTTGTTTCTTGGGAATTGTTGCAAGATTCTTACTTTAATATTCAGACCTTATTGGCTGAAATGTTAGGGGAAAGATTAGGCCGAGCAATTAACAACCATTTAACAGTAGGTACAGGTTCCTCTCAACCAAATGGAATTGTTACAGCTTCATCTTTGGGAATCACAGCAGCAGCAGCAGCAGCAATTTCGAGACCAGATATAGTGAAACTAATTCACTCTGTGAATAGCTCATACCGAAAAAGCAAAAATGCTAGATTGATGTTTACTGACCAAACATTAAGCTCATTAAAGCAGATAACAATTGGTGCTAGTGATGCTAGACCTTTATGGCAACCATCAATGATTGTTGGTCAACCTGATAAAATCGAAGGACACCAGTATGTGATTAATGATGATATGGCAGACATCGCAACAGGTCAAAAGACAATGTTGTTTGGTGATATGTCCAAGTATATTAATCGAACCGTGAAAGATATTGAATTAGTAGTAGCTACTGAGAGATATGTAGAAAAGCGTTCTACTGGTTTCTTTGCCTACATGAGGGCTGATGGTGAATTGATCAATACAAGTGCAGTTAAGCATTTGATTCAAGCATAAACTTACCTTTTAGTAAAGGTTTTCTCATAGTTTGCAGAAAAGGGGTTAATAAAAAGCCCCTTTTCTTTCAAAAAAAAAGAGATATGAAAACTATCAAATTATTAAATAGTGTAGCAGGAAAAAACTTCAAAGGGAAACCATTTGCTTATGCAGCGGGGGAGATAGTTGAAGTTAGTGAAAGGTTAGCGGCTGATTTAGTAAAAGCTAATTATGCCGAATCAGTAAAAGCTGCAAAACCTTCAACTAAGCGCAAAACAGCTACATCAAAAGCTAAAAAAGAAACTAGGTAATGATTTGGAAAGTAACAACAGAACCAACAGAAGAACCTGTTAGTTTAGCCGAATTAAAGCTACACATCAGGGGTATAGATGATACCATAGAAGACGCTTTGATTACCTCATTAGGGGTAACAGCCAGAAAATACATTGAAGACCTGACAGACCAGTTTTTAGTTACTCAAACGGTAAAGATTTATTGTGACCGTTTTCCGTTCCTTTCAGAGACTTTGGTATTACCTGTTTTTCCAATTCAATCAATCACAGCTATTAAGTACATAGCGAGTGACACAATCGATTTAACTTACTCAACTTGGGCCACTACCAAATGGAATAAAGACTTAGTATCAAGGGAAGCAAGGATATTACCCAGGCATGGCGAAAGTTATCCGACTACTCAAAACGAACTGAACGCAGTTGAAATTGAATTAGTGGTTGGTTATGGTTTAGCAGAAGATGTACCAGATCATTTCAAGGATGCAATTGAGTTAATAGTTGCTGAATTATACGAACATAGGCAAAACAGAGTACAGCAATTACCGACTACTGTAATGGATTTATTGAAAAGAGAAATGAATTTTAGATTTGTATGATAAAGGTTAATGAACATAGCAAAAATGAAAGGATAGGATTGTTAAGAAGAAGAATCACTATCAAAAGTTATGCACCTACACAGGATGTTTATGGAGGGGAAGTGGTAACATGGAGTGATTTAAAAACAGTTTGGGCAAATGTAGATTACAGCAACCGAACTAGTGACGAAAAAGACGAATCAAGTCGCATAACAGCCTTCACAGACATTGTTTTTACTATTCGGTATGATGCTACCATTTTAGATAAAAAGCTACGTGTGTCGTATAGGTCCAAGCTTTATGATATCAAATCTATCACAGAAGAGGGAATGGAACAGTTTTTAATATTACGGTCTGAACTAAAAGAATAATGAATAATAAGCAATTACTTAATAAGGATGTCCAACGGGTTATTAATACCTTAAAAAGACTGCCTAAAGAGTATGAGCAAAAAGCCTTAAAGAAGGTTTTAAAGGAATCCTCAAAACCATTAATGAAAGCAGCAAAAGCAAATGTACCAACGGCTTCAAAACCAGTTAAGCGGTACAAAAACGGGAAAGTAATAGCTACCTACTTCCCAAATAACTTAAAAAGAGCAATAGGTTTTTTGACAAAGCTAAGACGGACCAAAGCGGTGTTTGTTGGGGCAAGATTAAGCAAGAGTGGCACTAGTGGAGAGTTTAAAGGAAATAGAGTTGATGCTTACTATGCTCACATTGTCGAGCATGGGAGTGTGCATCAAAAAGGAGTACATTTTTTAGAAAAGGCTTATTTATCTACCAAGCAAATTGTCTTTTCAAAAATAACTGCTAAGACAAAAGCAATTTTAAAAACTTTCAAAAGAAAGAATAATATCAAATGATTGGAAAAGTAATTCATAACCTACTATCAAATAACGCTACGGTTACGAGCTTAGTAGGGAGTAAAATTTATCCAATCATCGTACCTCAAAACACTTTATTTCCTGCGATTACTTACGAAAGAGTTGGAACTGATGGAATGGAGGTGAAAGGATATCAAAAAATAGCAGATAAGATTTTTATACAGATAAATGTTTTTTCTGATTCTTACGAAAACTTAACAGTTATATCAGAAGCGATCAAAAACACTTTGAATTATCAACATGGATTTACTAATCAAAGTATTGATGTTTGCTACATAATCCCAACAGACGAATCAGATGGACAATTTGATTTTGATTTAAAATTATTCCACAGGATTCTCCGCTTTGAAATATCGGTGAATCTACCTTATACTTTATAATTATGATGTATAGAGCGATTAAAAACGGAAGTCACCCACATAGCTTAAAACAAGTCAAAAAAGGAGATGTAATTGATTTGTTCCACACTATTGGGGATAAGTTCACAAAGGGCAAAAAAGCCTGGTTAGTTCGCTCTAAAAAGGTTGACCCAAACACAGCTTTAGCAATCCAATTGGAGAATGAAAAAGAAATTGAAAATTAAAAAAACATATCATGGATAAAGCAACAATTTTAGCAGCTATTGACGAAGCAAAAGAGCAACAAGGAAAAAACTTTAAACAATTAAAAGCTAAAGGCGATCAGATTGGAGAGAATCTAAAAGCAATCAAGGAAAAAACAAATAAGATAACGCTATTAAAAGCGGAGATAATAAATTTAGAGAGGGGAAAGGATGCCTTAAAAGAAGATTTAACAAGCTTAAAAATTAGAGAAGCAAACATTTTAGGAACAAAATCAGCATTCGAAACAATGCTTAAGAGTGTATCCTAACTATAATAATACATTATTAACCTAATAATAAATAATCATGGCTAAAGTAGCAGGAAAAGGGCTTAAAATATATACAGGAGCAACGCCAGTAGCGATTGACTGCCTGACAGATGCAAGTTTAGAACTGTCAGCTGAAACAATTGACGTAAGCTGTAAAGACAATGCAACGGGGTACGGTGGATTCTTACCAGGTATAAAAACAGGCTCATTGTCAGGTACAGCATTTTTAATTGACGATGGTACTAACTCGCTAGAAGAATTATTTACAGCTTTTGATGCGGGTACGGAGATAGATTGGAAATTCTCTAATGAATTAGTAGGAACAAGTTTCAAGAGTGGGAAAGGTTATTTTACTGCTTTGAGTGAACAAGGTGGTGTGAACGATGCTGTTCAATTCTCCTTCACTATTTCAATTAGTAGTGCAGTCACACAAACAGCAGTTGTTTAAGGATAAGATTGAAATGACTATAAATCGTTAGTGTTCGCTCTCTTATATTAAAGAGCGAACACTTTTAAAACTATCAAAAAAATGACTACACAAATTAAGGCAGGTGGTAAAGATCGCCCGTTTAGAATCTCCTTTAAAGGTCTAAGGCGATTCACTAAATCAAGTAAATTAGGTTTAGGCCAGCTAGAAGAAGCTTTAACTGATTTAGATAATCTCTTATTATTAATCCTTATTGGCTTCCAAGAAGGGGCAAAGAAAGAAGGGCTTGTGATTGATTTTAAAGCAGAAGATGTAGAAGACTGGATAGATGAAGACTTTGAGTTAATCGAAGTTTGTTCCAATGCTATTGGTGACAATATCGGAGGAAAAGAAAAGGAGTCAAAAAAAAGTCCACCAAAACGGAAACCACTACCAGACCCACAAGGATAACATTTAATGCTCTGTTAGTAACAGCTTACGAAATAGGGATAAATGAAAGCTACTTTTGGGAATTAACGCCTAACCTATTCAATCTATTAGTAAGCAATTACAAAGAAAGAGAAGAGCAGCGCTTTAAAACTAACTGGGAAAGAGAAGAACAACGTTTTAAAACTAGTTGGGAACAAATAAGGTGGCAAACAGCCGCTTTGTTAAGCCCACACACTAAAAAGAATCTAAGTCCAACTGACCTAATCACATTCCCTTGGGAAGTCGCTGAACAAGTCCAAATGACGCTACCAGACAACTGGGAAGCACTTAGTAAAGCCATGGATAAGGAAGCGAAAAAAGAGGGTTTAATCCAACAATAATGCCGTCAATCGGAAGTATTAAAATACGCATAGGAGGTGATATAAAAGGCTTAGAGAAGTCTTTGAGACGTGCAGAGTTTAGATTGCAGCGTAGTGGTCGAAAATTAGCCGAATTAGGTAGCCGATTAAGTTCGGCTATAACGCTACCTATTATTGGAATTGGTGCAGCTTCTCTAAAAGCTGCAGGTGACCTACAAGGCCTAAAGTTAGGTATGGAATCCATGATGGGTTCGACAGAAGCAGCCAAAAAGGAGATTGATTTATTACGTAAGGAAGCATTAAAACCTGGTCTTAATTTCGAACAAGCCTTAAAAGGGTCAGCAAGACTCCAAGCTATTGGTATAGATGCTGAATTAGCCCGTAGAGCATTAGGTGCAATGGGAAATGCTTTAGCTTTAGTGGGAGGCACAGGGGAGCAGTTGGATGGCGTAACTTTGGCTTTATCTCAAATTGCTTCTAAAGGGAAAATCCAAGCAGAAGAGATCAATCAAATTGCTGAAAGAGTACCCCAAATCCGTAAAATATTACAAGATTCTTTTGGCACAGCGGATACCAAAGAACTACAAAAACTAGGGATTGGTTTTGAGGAATTTATAACTAAAATTATAGTCGAAGCGGAGAAATTGCCACAAGCCCAAAGTGGTATTAAAAATTCTATTGAAAACACTAAAGTTGCCCTTCAAGAAGCGGCAGCAATTATTGGAGAAAAATTATTCCCTGTTTTTGAAGCTGTTTCTAAAGTCGTTTTAAAAGTTGTAAATGCTTTTAGTCGCCTACCTGATGGAGTACAAGAAAATATTATTAAATTTAGTTTGTTAGCAGCGGCAACTGGACCTTTATTATATGCCTATGGTACATTAAAAATTGCCATGGGTGGATTAGCAGGTACTTTGAGTACCTTAGTAGGTAGCTTTGGAAGGTTATTTTTTGCACAATCCAAAGGTATTGCTATAGGTAAAGTCTTTTCAGGTGTTATGATGGCGGCAATCAACCCATTAGGCACTTTATTTGGTACAATCAGTAGATTATTGATTCCTCTTAATTTAGCAACAGGTGGATTTAAAAAATTAGGAGCATCTATTGCCTTTGCTGCCAAAAACCCAGTTCAAACCTTAAAAGCCGCTTTTATTTCCTTAGCTGGACTTATTTCGGGCATCACTATTCCTTTTGGATTAGTAGCAGCCGCTGTAGCTGCTTTTGGCGTAGCAGTAGTAGTTAATATAGGACCAGCAAGAAAGAATTTTGTTGAATTAGCAAATACCTTTATAGACCTATATAATGAATCAATTGCTTTTAGAGGCATAGTAGAAACCATCAGTACAGCCTTAAAAACATTATATACAGTCGGCAAAGCGGCTATTAGTTTTTTAATCACAGGGTTTAAATCGTTGGGTAAAGCCGTAGTTGCCTTATTCAAGGGAGATGTTGACGGCATTCGAGATGCTTTACTAGGTGGTTGGGAAGAAGTAAAGAAAACGGGCATTCAAGCAGGAAAAGATATAGCAAAAGCACTTAGCGAAGGATATAAAAACACCTTTGACCAAAAAGAGAAACTTGATTTTATTACAGAAAAGGATGTTGATAGATGGATTAATACCGCTGCAAAAGCCGCACAAGATGTAAGCGATACACTATTTGGTACTAACAAAGCTGATACGTCTGATGTTCCTAAAACAGTTTTGCCAACCAATTTTGACCGTGACCCTAAATCTAAGAAAAGTACAGATAAGCACGTATTTGACAGGTTAAATTCGAGGGAAGCACCAAGTTTATCCCCAACAAATTTAATCTCATTAGAAGGGTTTGAAGAACACACGGAAAAGATTGCTAATTTTTATAAAAACATAAAAGATGCAGCAGCTGAAACAGCAGCTTCTATCAATGAAAGTTTCAGTTCTATTATAGAAAGTGGTATAGAAGACGGTTTGGTTAGTTTAGGTTCAACTTTGGGCGACATAATTGCAGGAACGGCGAATGGAACAAACCTATTAGGCTCTGTTTTGAGTTCAATAGCAGCAATTATGATTAAATTGGGTAAATTGGCAATTGGGGCAGGTGTTACAATCAAAGGGATTAAGGAATCATTAAAATCTTTAAACCCAGTTGTTGCTATTGCGGGTGGTGTGGCATTGGTAGCATTAGGTAGTATTATAAAGAGTAAAGCCGCAAAACTTGCTACTCCCCCAAAACTAGCAAGGGGAGGTTTAGCATTTGGAGAGACCCAGGCCATAGTAGGAGATAACCCAAATGCTAGGATTGATCCTGAGGTTATAGCTCCTTTATCTAAGCTAAAGCAATACTTACAACCATCAGGGGGAGGAACTACAGTAATGATACCAAATGTAGTATTAAGGGGTAGTGATTTAGTCCTATCATTTGAGAGAGAAACAAACAAGCAAACACGATTTGGAACAAGATAATTTAACTTAAAAAACAACTATCAATTGGCACAGCGTTTCCATAGTACATTTTATTCACGAACCCAAATAGGGTACACTATCAAGATATTTGATAGTAGCTTTTCGGGTTCGTCAGTAGAGTTTGAGACAGGAGCCAATAGTGTAACGGTTGTTTTTTCGGGTGAAGATTCAACCCGTATTAATCCAGTTAGCCCTATTCATGTTGAGTTTGACATGAAAATTCAAAACGCTATCCATGAAGCTTTAATTACAGATTTAATCACAGCCACAGAAGGACGCTTTACAGCTGCTTTATATGATGCGAGTGATAATTTATTAACAGGTGGGTTTATCCTTAATGATCTTATCTCACAGGTAAACGCTCCTTATCCTTTTAGCTTCAGAGTGGCCTTTATCGATGGGGTAGCAAGATTGAAAGAGCTTGATTATAACAATAATGGTACAGCCTACTCAGGAACGGCAACCATAGAAGATCATCTGAATAATATTATTGGAATAGTCAATAATTCACTCACAGGAACAACGCTGACTAAATTAACCCAATGGGAAGAAGATAGCCATAATGGTACAGACCTTTGCTCACTTACTCGCTTTAGTCACGAATTATTTACTACTCAGGATGATAACGGAAATGATAAGTTTACTAACTCTTTTGCTGTACTGAAAGAAATTTGCAAAACCTTTTTAGCTCGCTTCTTTTATTGGAAAGGTTCATATCACTTCCAACAGTTTAATAAATACGAAACCTACAGTATTTACGACTTAACTATTAACAGTCAGGTGTCAGGTGGTTTATGGGATTTCTTACCTCCTTTAAATAGAGTAAAGACACTTATTAAGTATGGAGAAACAATAAATTTAGCCAAAGGGGTCAACTTAACTCAGGCAAGTAACACAGGGGTCATATCAGGTGATTTTAAGAACGGAAAATCTTACACCTTTAAAGGACAACTAGAATACAAAACATCCTTTTCTGCGGCCTTCTTAACAGCAAATGGAGTAAAAACACATCGGGTTAAATTCGGTATAGTATTAGGGATTGGTAGTAAGTACTTAGAACGAACAGAAACCACTAATGATTTTTACCAAACCTTCCCAAGTGAGGATGAGTGGGTAGATGATGACTTTAATAATTTACATTATTATGAGTTTTATGGAGAGGTTGTGACGGAATTTAATTACAATTTTAATAAGGTTATTTCTTTTAATATAGAGACTCCGAGTTATCCAGGTGTAGACGTTAGTACAGCAAGACTACAAATACACAACATTCACATTCTTAAACCTGATGGGGGTTTTTATACATCTCCTGATATTGAATTAGCATGGACCCTTTACAATGGGTATTTTAAAGAGAAAGGGGTAGCAGACACCATCACCAATAATTATGAAAAGATTTACACAGCTTCTAATTCGATAACAGGGAATAGTAAAAGTATAACGATAGAAACAAGAATGGGTGACGTAGATGTATCTAGCAGCCCTGCAAAGTTAGAAGTATTTGACGGCACAAATTGGAGTGATTCTAACAGTTGGAGTGTTGATACTTTTTCAGGTATTCCAATTGGTCAAGTTTTAGCAAATGAGATATTAGCGGGCCAAACCAATACTTTACGATTACTAAGGCACACTTTAATTACTCCTAGTTTTTCTCCTTTAAATAGAATCACCTACAAAGGTCTTAAGTACTTGTTTTTAAAAGGAACATGGAAGCCAGAGAGAGACGAAGTAAGCGGAGAGTGGGTAGAACTTAATATAAATAGATTGGGGGTATCTGAGGGAACAGTAGTGACAGGAGATGGAACAACAGGAACGGACCCAACGGACCCTGATACAGCTATAGATAAAAAAGACAACATAGGAGGTTTTTTAGGTTCAGTCAGTACAGAAACAACAGACACAACTATTAAAAACATAGGCTTAACGCTTTTGGATATAATCAAAAAAGCAAAGGCAGATTTAGACCTAGTGAAAGACACACCTATTACACAGATAACAGTTCCTGCTTTACTTTCAGGCGTAACACTTAACGAAGGGGATAAAATTAAAATAGTCCATCCAGTTACGGGTCAAACCGAAACGGTAACATTAACAGGAAACACAGGAGCAACCGACACAAGTCGATACAGTTCAGGCGACACTACATTATTTATAGAATCTTTTGCACCTACTGTTAATTATCCAGAGGGTAGTTTTTTAGTAAAAGATGACGACAACAGCCCTGTCCAATCTGATAGTGTTTATAAATCAGCAAGCGTAACTGGTAGCAATATCGATTTAAATTTCAAACTACCTGAGCATAATGATGTAGACCGACTTTTGACAGTAATAAGAAATGGTTTTACGGCAATATATGATATACATTACACGATACAAGACAGTCCAAATGGAGTAAGAACGAGAATCAATTTCAATAGAGCATTAAGTAACGAATACGTTTTAGTAAAAATGAAAGTATGAGATTAATAATATTTATGTTTTTTATAGCTACTCAATTAGTCGGGCAAAATTATAACGGTACATGGGAAGGGGGTATTTTAAAAAAAGGGAATATATCTCCTTTTTATTATTCTATTACAGTAGACCATGACAAATACGAGGCAAAAGGTACAAGCATCGTAGCATATCAGGACACGACATGGAGCAGTCAAAAAAAATGGATAGGTTTTGCAGGTGAAAACAGATTGCAAATAATTGAAAACGAATTTATAACACATAATCACGATTTAGGGGCGTACTGGTTAATGATTAGAGGGGTATTAAAATATGATTCCAAAAACGACAGCTTATATGGGTGGGTTCATGCTTACGACCCTTATACTAAATCATTATTAAGTAATCACGATTACATTATTTTGTATCGAAAAAAAATAAAAATAGCTTATGAGAAAATTAATATTTATCCTTTTATTTGTATGCGGTACGCTGCAAATAAAAGCGCAACAATTAGAGCTAAAAGATAGCATAGTTGTAATTATTGAAAACGGAAAAGAGGCAAAAATTGATAGTGCGGGTATTGCGCAAAAAATCGGCATGGTTCGTAAAAATATTGCACAAGAGGACGCTAAATTATTAATGATTGCCGCCAAAAAAGCGGAGGTGTTAGAATTGAAAGCTAAACAATTGGAAATGTTGACCTATTTCCTAGAAATCAGAAACAAGTATCAAAAATTAGTAAAAAAGATTGATTAAATCATTTCACATATCGTTGTTTTTATTGTTGACCGTTGGGCTATTTGCTCAAAAAGGAGGTGGTACTTGTAGTATTAATTCTGTTACATTTCATTATGTAAGTGATTGCGACAGTATAAATAATTCATTTTACATCCCTGTTACCGTTGATTATTTTACAAGTGTTTCAACTGTCATAGGTGAACCACCTGCAGTAGATTCAATACAGCTAAGAACAGACAGTTCAAAATACAACTTTCATCAAACTTTTTTAACCCAAAGCCATGTTACTAGCAACCCTATCAATACTTTTAATTTCTTGATTTATGGGGATAGTCACGGAGGTGCAGACACCTTAGATGTAACAGTTGATTTGATGGGCGATTGTGCTACTTATACTAATACCTATCAATATATTTACACAAGCCCCACCGCTTGCAACATAGTTACTCCTATTTGTCCAGAAAATTTATTTTTAACAGGTTTAGAAACGGATAGTATTATTTATCATGCGACTACTACAATCAGTAGTACACAAATAATAGACACTACCGCTAATATTACCTATAAGGCAGGGCAAAGTATAACGCTAGGTGTTGGTTTTCATGCGAAAGCAGGAAGTGAAACCCTTTTAAAAATTGAAGAATGTACCGAATAAAGAAAATAATCATTCTATCCTTATTACCTTTTTTTGGGTTTTCTCAAGGAATGAATATTGAATTATTAGAAACGGCAAGTGGGGCTGGTTTTATCCCTTATACAGATACAGCGGGGTATCAAGGTTATGTTTTATTAGCAGATTTATTAGCAACACTTGGGACAGGTGGTGCAGCTAATGCAGATAGTTTAGGAGGTTTAGCGCCTAGCTACTATCTTAATTTCAATAACCTAATTAACACCCCAAACATTACAAACCAAATTTTTGCCGTTTCAAATGTAACGGGTAGTGGTATTGCTATAGATACAAGTGGGGCAGCCCTAGAATTGTCTGAATTTGGTGGAAGGGTAGAGTATAAAGGAAAAGCAAATGAAAATATATATATCAGATCAGAACAAAATAAAATATATTTTGGATTAATAGAAGGGGCTGGAAGTGAATTAGATTCTGACAGGTTGGATGGGGAAAGTGGGGAGTTTTACACAAATTGGAACAACTTAACAAACGTGCCAAGCGGGTTTTCTGACAACATTGACGACAACACACAATTAACAACCGAACAAGTTCAGGACGCAATCGGGGGCATGGTTTCGGGTAATACAGAAACGGGCATAACAGTAACCTATGATGATGTGGGAGATGAATTTGATTTCACGGTTGCAAATCAATCTTGGAATCAAATTACTAATAAACCTAGTTTATTTGTCAGCGCATGGTCGATAATTAGCGATATTCCAACGGGATTTAGTGACGGAATAGACAACAATAACACCTACACAGCGTCTAACGGTATCCAGCTAGTCGGTAGTGTTTTTCAGATGCAAATAGACGGACTAGCTACAGAAATTGGCTTAAGCACTTCTGATTATATCCCTATTTTTGACGTATCACAGAACACAGAAAACAAAACAACTTTAGCAACTCTTCAAAGCCTAATTGATACCGACACAGATACTCAATTAAGTGAATCGCAAGTAGACAGTTATGCTAACAATAACGGCTATTTGACAGGAGTAGGGATAGGTTTAGATATCATCGGCACTACTATTAATTTAGATTTTAGCGAATTTAGTGTTGATAACACTTTAGACGGGAATAGTTATTTCACTTTTGATGAATTTGGAACACATAAGCGGACTTCATTTACTACGCTCAAAACCTTAATTGATACAGATACGAACACGCAATTGAGCGAAGCACAGGTAGATAGCTATGTAAGCAACAATGGATATCTAACTAGTGCTACAAATAACTACGTGTCAGGTATGGCAATAACAGGAACAACGACTAAACAAATTACACTTAGTCGATTAGGATTGAGTAGTATTTTTGCCAGTTTTACGGATAATAACACACAACTAAGTGAGGCGCAAGTCGATAGTTATGTATCGAACAATGGATATATAACAAGCGATGCAAACAACTATCCAACGGGGTTATTTTTCTCAACCCCTTCCAACACCTTAACTATTACTAGAAATGGCTTATCAAGTGTCCAAACAAACCTAAGTACTATTCAGGCAGATTGGAGTAATTTACAAAACATCCCTGGGGGGTTTAGTGATGGGGTAGACAATGCTTATACAATCGGTTACCAAGATGTTACGGGGGGAAATGACCCTAATTTGTATTCATTGACTAATCTAGATGAATTACAGGTATCAATATATGATACAGGAACAGGACAAAGTCAACTATTTTTTCCAAATCCGTCAAGCACTTACCGAGGGAAGAAAGTACAAGTTAGCTACTACGGTTCAGGTTCTTACAAAATAACTAGCAGTATTCCAAATTCACATATAATGTATAAGGGTAGTGTAGGTTCTGTTTTAATTACAGATAAATCTATGAGCTATGCAGTCTGCACAAAACTAGGCTCTGGTTCGTCTTATTATTGGCAAGTTTTTAAATCGAATTAATATGAAAAAGATATTTATTTTATTGTTTGTTTTAGCTTATAGTTTATCGGCATTAAAAGCAGATACGACCAACATATTTATTTATGACCATTGTTTGTGTACTGGTACTGGTACAGGTATAAGTGAGAGTAAAATTAAAAAAGAATTAGATTTCCTTTTAAAAGAGAAGTTGAGTGAAAACAAATTCTACAAGAGGTATAATAAATATGACCGCAGAAAAAACGAATTTAGTATAATTGATATTTCAAATATCTTTTGCATTAATCCATATTTAAATAATCACCGATTGGCTACCAAAAGGCAATTGGTTAAACTTATTCAAAGGGAAATAGAAAAGACATCATCTAAATAAAAAAAAACTCTCTCAACTAAATTATAATTAAATGGACGTTTTAGAAATTTTAAAATACACAATTGGGGCAATTCCTGTTTTGATTGGCGCTGTATGGAAGTACCGCATCGATAAGAAAAAAGAACGCATAAAGGATTATAAAGAGTTTCTTATTGAACTAGAAGAAGCGCATGACAAGCTACTTGAAGCCAAAGAGGAAATATTGACCCTGACTTTCGATAACAAACGCTTAAAGGAAATCAATGAAATACTTAACGAAAAAATTACCAATCTGGAACAGCACATCAAAGAAATTAAAGAAAAAATTAAGGACCAAGACTAAGCGACTAAAAAGCGCTATTTCTGATGTAGACAAAGCAATTAGTTTAGCTAAGTCAGGAAGAGTAGATATTATTAACCTTTAAATAAAATTATCATGGCGAAAGCTAATAACTACGGTGTCCAGAACATCAAGCAAGGCTTAAGTGTCGTTGCTGGAATTTCCAAAACCTCTTTTAGTATGGATACTAATGAAGACGGTAAAATAGATAGTAGTGAACGAACTGCTTATTTAATAAGTGTACTACCACAAACATTCCCTTTATTTGGAATCTATGGAGGAATGGTGGACGAAATCAAGGACAAGATTACTAATGAAGAACGGGAAGAATTAGTAGACCATGCTGTATCTCTTGACTTTTTACCAGAAGGAAGAGATGTAGCTGAAGATTATGTAAAAACGGTTATTTTATGGCTTAACTATAATATTCGTTTTGCAAATAAGAGTATCCAGTTTTTTAGCAAAAATAAAGCTGCTTAATACCGTTTTATTGATAGTTTTTTAATTGACATTTCAGAGACCTTGAAATATCAGTTTGATTAGGACTTGTCACTTTTATTAGTGTCAAGTCTTTTTTTTATTAAAAAAATATAAAACTATTAAATATTTATATACATTAGAGCTAACAACACACAAAAAATCTCTTCTTAATTACTCCCCACCCCAATTTATTAATATAACCAAAAGACACCTATGACCTATGAGTAATTTAAAGAGTTTGGAGTTGACTAGTAATTTACTACGCCTAAATTTAGACCCCTCAATTAGATTGATTTTACTGCAAATCGAAAAGGAATTACTATTATTGATATGGAAGGAATTAAACTTACCAGATTGAAATTTATTTATATTCTATCTTTTTAGACTCAAATAATTCTGAAAACTCTTTCATTTTTTGAAAGGTATTCCAGTATAAGCTTTTTTTCATTCCTCTTTTCTGTATCTTTTCCCAATTGTCAGAAGATGCAAAGGTATTAGAGTTTACGTCTAATTCATCTGAGGTCATTTTGCCAGTTAATACTATTTTATTATCACTTATAACAAAATCAAAATACCAAGAATAAGACAATCGGAATGGCTTAGAATAACTTTGGCGTTCAGTTTGAATAGTGCCAAAGTCTTTATCTTTTTTCTCTATTTGGTAATCGTTTTGTAAAACCGTTCTTCCAACTAGCTTAAAATTATCCTCAGCATTTAAGTTATTGTGAATAATGATTTTACTTGTCTTTTTAGGAATATCCTGGGCAAACAAAACAACAGGTAGTAAAACAAGAAGAGTAATTATAGTTTTCATAATTGAGGTTTGATAGTTTATATTAATTTTTTAATCCTTTAATCTTTACAGGTTTTCTATTTGATTTGACAAATCAGTATCCCCTCTTTCTTTCAATAATTTTATCATCATCTCTTTAAGTAGCTTATTATCCATTTCTAATTGCTTTATTCTTTGCTCTAATTCTAATTTTAATTCATCCTTTTCTTTTACTTTTTCACTTTTTGAAGGATAAGCCTTGTTGAGTTTTTGTAAATCCAACTCATTGACCTTCACTTTTCCTCTTTTAATTTTATCTAATCTATGGTAAGGTATAGTTGATTTTTTAGATATAATGGACATTGGTATACCTCTTCCTTTGATTAGATCATTAATTAAAAGTAAAACTTTTTCCTTTATTTCTTTACTATCCATAACCGTTTTCTGGTATTTTTCTACCGAATACTATAAATATTGTATTTTTTTAAATTTAATTAGTGAATATATTTGCTTTTTAGCGAACAATGTCACCATATTTGTGTCATACAAAAACACAAGACAATATTACTACAAATATCAAACAAATATTGACAAATGTTTGAATAGGTCTTTAATTTCTTAATTATAAAACGACAAACGAATGAATTACGAGGATAGATTAAAGGGCATACTAAAAGAAAGAGACAGGTTTACACTCCGATTAGTGCAAAGAAGACTCATAGCGAATGGTAAAGAGAGAGGAATATCTTTAGAGTACTTAAGTAGGGTAATGAATAGAAAAGCAGTTAATGAAGATGTTTTATATGCTTGTGAGCAATGTATTAAAATGGATAAGGATTTTGACAAGCCGCTACCGTTGGCTTTAATGAATAGCCCCGCTTTGATCAACCATGTTTTTTCTCAGTTTCAAACGGTAGTAGCATAGATGAATACCAATATTTTTAAACTTAATTTATCATAATTTAAAAACTATCAATCAATGAAAAATTATTTAATTACTACAAAGCATCGGGGCGTTTGGTTCGCTCAAATCGAGGAAGGTAAAGATATTACCTCAGAAACCTTAACAGACTTGTATAATTGCAGAATGGCAATTAAATGGGGTACAGAGGACGGATTGCAACAATTGTGTAATACTGGCCCTACTGAAAGAACGAAAATGTCTAGTGTTTCTGATATTGCTGTTTTACACCATGTAACGGCTGTATTTAATGTAACTGATAAAGCGGCTCTGAAATGGCTAAAGTAATCACTTACGAAACCATAATTGCAAAAGGGGCTTGCCAAAGCGGTGTTAAGGATTGGGTGAGAAGGAATAAAAAATACTTTGGCACTTATGAGGAAATTAAAGAGCCGCTTGATACAGAAACCTCCTTCTATATAAGACAAGGGTTTGATAAGGATGGATATGGAGATGGATATGGAGATGGAGATGGAGATGGAGATGGATATGGATATGGAGATGGATATGGATATGGATATGGATATGGAGATGGAGATGGAGATGGATATGGATATGGATATGGATATGGATATGGATATGGAGATGGAGATGGAGATGGATATGGATATGGAGATGGAGATGGAGATGGATATGGATATGGAGATGGAGATGGAGATGGAGATGGATATGGAGATGGAGATGGAGATGGAGATGGAGAATTTTAAGTGATAATTTTGGATATGTTCATGGGATTATAATTTGTTAAAAAGGGGCGGGAAAGCTCGCTCCTTTATTTGAAAGAGTCAGGCGAAGTTGGACACATTAGGTTTAAGCCCTAATACGATTCAATTCTAAGGTTCGATTCCTTTCTCTTTTACACAAATTTTGGTTAAAATTCGTTTATATGGGAGCGATTAAGTTCGCTCCTTTTTCACCAAAATTAAAAGAACTGTTCATATAGGTTCCGTTTTATTAAAGCTAGTGAGTAGATGGTTGGAGGAAGTTTAACCACTCCAACCATTTTCAAGAACAAAGAAATTTTTAAGCAAGCGGGGAAAAGGCTACAAAAGTAAATCCCACGCATAATGAGTTAACCCCGCTGCTTTTTTTTAAATCGAATCTTCCTTATAGGAATCTCATAGTCTTTTCCATAGCCACTCTTAAATGAGTGGCTATTTAGACAAAAGAAATTGTGTTACGGGTGCATAGAAGGGGACCAAAATAATAGAGAGAATTAATAGGCTCCCTTCACCCTAACCAAAAGAATCTATTATCTATAATATTTAATCATTAGGACATTTTAAGCCAAAACCGATTTAATTTTTTATCAAAGTATGTTTGCTTAGATGGGGCTGAAATATGCCCCATACTTTAAAATTTTTCAAATGATTGACCCAATATTAGCCATAAGTAGAAAGAAGCGAAAGAAGCGACCTGGATCAGAACGAAAGGCTATTATAGCAGAAATGAAAAAGCCTATTAAGTTAAATGTAAAAGTGACTAATTACGCTTTTGAAAACTGGTTAGAAAAACAAGTAAAGAGGGCAGAAAACAGGTATTTAGAAGCAAAAATGAAAAATGTGGAGGATTGGATTTTAATGGATTGTTGGAAGAAAAAAGCACAATTAAGGCAAGTTGAAATAAATTACTTAGCGATTATCTACTAATAATATAACAATTAAAAAACTTTTATAATAATGGCATCTAAAACACATTTTAAAAAATTATTCAACTCAACTTATTTAGGAGCATGGGATTTGGATACAGATATTATCTTAACCATCGATTCTATAAAAAAAGAGTCCGTTAACTTACCAGAGGGCAAAAAAGAAGATGCACTAGTTTGTGAATTTAAAGAGAATAGCAAGCCTTTTATCCTGAACAAAACCAATTGTAAGATAATATCAAAGGTCTATGGTACTAGGTATATTGAAGATTGGATAGGTAAATCGATTCAGGTTTACGCTACTGAGGTTAAAGCTTTTGGTGACTTAGTAGATGCTATTCGAATCAGACCCTATAAGCCAAAAATAGGCAATGAAGCGAAGAAAGCCGACCTAAATCAAAAGATTATTAAAGCACTAGGTAACCTCCCTGACGAAGCAGCAGAAGTTTGGAAGAGTCGATTAAAAGCAGCAAAAGCCACAAAAAAGGACACTATACCTAATTTAGAAAAATCCTTAAAATTGATTAATGAAGCCATCTAACCAATATCCAATTTATCATTATGGTATAAAACAAAACACGGAGCAATGGGATAAGATTAGAGAAGGGAAATTTACAGCAAGCAAAGCAGAGATTTTAGCAGTAAAAGGTAAAGGTAGATTAGGGTTAGGTACGGGAGCAATGACACATTTGTATAAAAAAGCTTCAGAAGTAATCACAGGAGGAAGAAGTGAAGGAGATGAAGATAAAGCGGACTTTAGCAATGTCCATACAGAAAGAGGGAAGGATTACGAACCATTAGTAATCAAGATGTATGAAGAAAAAACCTACAGCAAAGTAAATAGAGTCGGGTTTGTTCAGTATTCAAAACACATAGGTTGCAGCCCTGACGGATTAGTAGGAGAGGATGGGTTAATTGAAATAAAATGTCCTGACAATCCACAGTTTTTGAAACGTAGACTAACCTGGGAAATGCCAAAAAGTACGTGGTGTCAGATAAACTATCAATTAATGTGTACGGAAAGAAAATGGTGCGATTACATCCTGTATAATTGGGCGTATGGAAATATAATGTGGGTGAATAGAATAACTCCCTTTGAGCCATTAATAAAAATACTAAGAAAGAATGCTTTAGCAGTAGAACAGGAAATCAAGAACATGGAATCTACCATGAATTTTTTACTACAAAATACTTAAACCCATGAATAACGATTCACATTCATTTAGTGTAGAAATAGCGAGAAAATTAAAAAATGTCGTTTTAGCCATCTTGGTACAACATTTTTCTTTTTGGCATAAAAAAAACCTACATAATCCTACTAAAGTGATCAATGGTTTAGTATGGTTTTATTGCCCAATAAAAGGTTTTGAAGAAATATACCCATACTTATCTACAAAGGTTATAAGAGGGGCAATAGATAAGCTAGAAAAAGAAAGTTACTTAGCTTCAGGTAACTTTAATAAGTTAAAATTTGACAGAACTAAATGGTATGCCTTAACTGAAAAGGGATGTGAATTAACAGGTAATAAACTGCCGTTCCAAAAGGGGAAACACGATTTGTCCAAAAGGGCAAATGGAATTACCCCAAAAGGGCAAATGTCATTTGTCCAAAAGGGCAAACCTATACCTTATAGTAACACTAATGTAACTACTGATATTACCCCTATAATCCCCACAGGGGATACTCTTTCTAAAACTCAAAAAGTATTATTAAAGCAAGTAGGTAAGCATCAATATGAATTAGTTATCAATTCAGACAAGGCTAAATCATTAGTACCAAAAAAGAAAAAGCTACTAATAGAATATCTGAAACACAGGAAGGAGATAAAGAAGCCATTAAAAACAGGTCGAAGCATTTCAGCTTATTGTAATAGATTCAATGCTTACTCTATTGATGATATTAGAACGGTACTGGATTACACTTTAGACGAAGGTTGGACAGGGTTGGTATGGGATAAGCTAAATGTAAAAAGCAATACATCTAATACTGAAACTGATTTCCAAGAACCTGACGACTTTTTAAACTAGAGATATGACGGAACAAGCAAAAAGAATCCTATGGGAGTTTGAATGTAAAACATTTGGAGGGGTAAAGACAGCAGCCGAAAGAAAAATGATATTGGTATCTGAATTAAGAATGGGTGAATTAAGAGCGCTAAGGTTCTTCCATGGAACAATCAGGCCACTAGTCGATAAGATGATTAAACAGCAATTTGATACGCTTAAAAGTAACCAATTAGTAAAAGATTGGATTCGTAATGAAATGTCTGAACTAGCTACTGATAAGGACTATAAAAAAGTGATTAATGAATCCTATGTACGATATAAAATTAAATGACCCATTAAGAACAGAAGAAAGTGAAAGAGCTTTTTTAGGAACGATACTAGTTAACCCCGCTTTGTTGTTAGGTTTTAAAAAGTTAAAACCTTATATGTTTTCCAATTCTACTTTTAAGAAAATAGCAATTAAGGTATTTGATTTTGTAAAGGAAAAACAAACTATTGAGATTCCAATTTTGGCAGATGAGTTGAATTTTCCAAATGCTTTAGACTTGCTTTTTGGTTTAATCAAACACTCTGACAGCTTCAATGTAAAGGCATACTCAAAAAGAATTATTGAAAAGTATGTTTCAAGACAAGAGATTACTTTAAGTCAAAAGGCTATCAATAAGATTAGAATGGGGGAAAATGCAATCCAGGTACAAAATGAAATACAAAGGGAAAGAGACGCTATACATGAAGCTTTAGAAGGGCATGAAGAGAGTAGACTAAAAGAGTTTACCAAGGTCATGGATAGTGTAAGGAAAGCCAATGAAGGGGATGATATGACGTTTGGTATTTCTACAGGTTATGCGATTTTTGACGAATACTTTTCAGGGTGGCAAAAGGGTAATGAGATAGTTTTAGCAGGAAGACCAGGGCAAGGAAAAACAAGTTTAGCACTTTGCATTTTATTAATTCTAGCTATGATGGGAAATGAGGTGGCTTTTGTGAGTGTAGAAATGCCAAAACGGCAAATCATGCTTAAGTTGGTTTCCATCCTTACGGGGTTATCAGTACAGGATATTCTAGGGAGCCTAAATAAAACACAACAGGAAGAAGTAGATAAAGCTTTTATGTTCTTATATGAATTGCCTTTTTGGATTATCACAGGTTGTAAGAGCGTAAATGACATAGTAGACTCTGTTAGATTACTGAACGCAAAAGTTGATTTAGAAATGGTATCCATCGATTACATTCAAAAAATCAAAGGGCAAACGGGCATAAGCAGGAACTATCAAATAGAAGAGATCAACCAGACCTTAATTGATTTATGTGGAGAGAAAGATTGTGATTGTGCCTTAATCGCTTTAGCTCAACTAGGAAGAGAGGTAGATAAGAGGGCCGACAAAATGCCCAAATTAACAGACTTGAAAGACTCAGGAAGTTTAGAACAAGATGCGTTTGCTGTAATATTCATCTATAGACCTGAATACTACGGAATAAAAAAGCATCCACGGACCAATGAAGATTTAACAGGTGTGGTCTATCTCAAAGTAGCAAAAAACAGGTTAGGGAAAACAGGAACATTTAGATTTTCTTTTGATGCTCACTCAGGAACATTTTTAGAGGGCTTACCAGAAATAGACAAAGAAAATATGTTTTTGAAATACCCTGCAAAAGGATTGGAAGCATTTTAATTATTCATCAATAAAACCATAAAATAATATGGAAGCTATAGAAGTCAAACGAGACTACATTTTTAGTAGAATGGTTGAAGTAGGGGCGAACTCTACAGAATTAGCTGTAAAACTTTCTGTAAATCCAGAAAAAGCAACAGTTAAAATCACTAGTTCATTAACGACAAAACAGATTCACTTATCCAATAAAGAGGTAAACGAATCTGTAAGGAAACAATTGAGCGAACAGATTCAGGAAGCAACAGAACTAGCAATAAATAAAATGCTAGAATTTGGTGTAAGTAATTCTGATGAAGATTTAATTGACTTTCCAGACAAAGACGAAATATCAGAGTCTAAGGAATTGGCAATAGCGGAGGGCTAAACAAAAAGGTTACTACTGAGAACTACACTACAAACGGGTGGCTATTTTAAGAATGATTATCAATTTTTTATAGTCACCCTATTTTAAACAATTAAATTAAATCGGAAGAATGAAAAGAGTTTTAACCATACCAGTTGAGTTCCCATGGGGCCAATTGACTTACAATAAAAAGAAATTAACAAAAGGATTTATCCACCAAATAGAAAGAGGCACAGACTGGGCCATGTATGATTTAGCATTGTTTAAATTAGATGGGATGATAATTGACGAAAGAAGAGTACACAATGTAATACCAATTACTATTTACATGGATAAGAAAAATAATATTTACCAGGTCTTAATTAATCACCAATGTGTGTCTGGATTAACACTTTATCGAATGGTTGTAGGTTGTGGCCTGAGTCCTTCGAAGTTTGAGAAAATGCTAAATCATTGGACCAAGGATGGAAATGAATTATTTATAGGCCAATTAGTAGTATGGGAAATGATAGAAGATGCTTACCCATATGTTCCCTATTCTTTACAGGTTGATAGCAAAAGAGTACCAAACGAAATCAGAGAAGCGAGTAAATTATTATACAGATTGGATCAGACGAGAAAGGGAAAAGGTTTAGTTAGTCCAGTTTTAGGATACGAGTTTTTAATGCTATGTGACCAATTCGAAGTGGAGTTAAATTTCCAACAATGGGATGATGAAAATAATGTTGGAGTGTTCACAAGTCTTGATGGAAACAAGACAGGCTTAACTATAAATCCAGTTCAAAAAGACAGCTTTTTTCCGACTAAGAAAAGACCAATTGAATTAGTAACAGAAAAACTACAAAATCACAGGTTTGTAAAAAACTAGTTGAATAGGTTAAATTTTGGCTTAAAATCAAAATCCTATACCAATATACCAAAAATCAAATAAAGTTGATTTCTAATCAATAGTAAACCCTTAGAAACGATTTAACGAAACTAAATTATATCAATATGGAGAGATTACCCATAAATGTTAAAAAATACGGTTTTAACCATACACAAATTTGGAGGAATAATTTTGCAGCGATTTATGAGAAGTGGGATAAGTCAAAAACACACGGTTATGAAGTGTTTGAAATCAAAAAAAAACCTCAACATAAGATTTTTGATAAAGCATATCCACCAAAAGAAATTTATCCAAGTAGTGAAAATTTTGGCACGTTTGCATGGTTCGTACCAACCATAGAAAGAGCAAATGATTATGTAATTGAGATTACAAAAAGAGTGAACGAGCGAAAAGAAAAAGCCAAACCAATTCCTGAAAAAACTGAACCAATTAAAAGAGTGCCGAAACGGAGAGCCAAAAGGCGAAGAGGTTGGATAGGGTAGGAAATTAATAAAAGTCGATTCTAGTCGATACGTAACACCAAATAAAAGGATTAAAGACATGGCATTAAGAAGAGCAGCAAACGTAGACAAAAACCAAAAGCTAATTGTGTCAGCATTAAGAAGAGTGGGCGCAAAAGTTCTACACACACATCAATTAAAAAACTGTTGTGACTTAATGGTAGGATTTAGGGGTAAGTGGTTTCCCATGGAGATAAAAGATGGTAATAAATTTCCTAGATATTTTAGAAGACTAACGACAGCAGCAGACAAGGAACTATTTTTAAGAAAAGAATTAACTGAAGGAGAGCGTCTATTTTATGACGAATGTAGAGCCAATGGATTACCTTATATAATCGCTTATAGTATCGATTCTGCTATACAAGGAATTGGAGCCAATAAGCCAAATTTTGAAAAATAAATCAAAAAAAATATGTCTAAAATAAAATATACAACTGACGGTAAAAAAGTAGCTATTGTAGGCAAATTGAACTCAAAAGAAACAATAGTTCAAGAAATATTCATTTCAGAAGGTAACGAAATTCCGAGCGGTGAAAACTTTGTAGTTAAGTCATTACATGATAAGCCAGTAGAATCATGGAAAGAAAAGAACCTAAGGGAATTGGATGAAAGATATGATAGATTAAGAAGAAACAAAGAAGAAGAAATGAGAAGGTATCGAAAAGTTTGTAGTAATGCAATATCGGATTTTACTCAAAAAATAGATTATTTCAAAAAGTCAATTAAAGAATTAAATGATGACTCATTTTCTCTTTTTGTAGATTTTATTACAGGTAAGGTGAAATACATTGTCACCTATCAATATGGCCTTGAAATTAAAAAGTTTGAAGATTTTACTAGTGGGCACGGGGATAGGTTAAAATTATTTTCTGTATTCGGTAGGGATGACGGTAGTTTAATGTATTGCAAAAATACTTATAGTGATGAATCTGGTGGTAAATCTAAATTTATTCCATGTTACACAAAAGAGGAAGCATTAAAAGTAGTTAAGCAAAAGTTTGACGAAAAAGAAAGATACCACGACAAATGCCTTAAGGATGCGAAAATATTCGGTTTTGAATTAGACCCCGTAAAATTAAAAAACTATAAAGAGCAAAAGGTAAAAGGCTACCAATCCTATATAAAAAACTATAAAGAAAAAATATCAGACTATAAACATTCTATCAAGCAAATAAAAACAATCCAATGATTAACCACATAATAGGCAAACTATTAGTATTCGATAAAAACTACATAGCATTAGAAAACCATGGGGTAGGTTACGGCATCCATATTGACAGTAAAACCTTTGCTGAAATAAAAGAACTACCTGAAATGATGTTATTAGTCCATGAAAAGATAACAGAGTCGGAACGGACACTATACGGCTTTATAAATGAGAATGAAAGGCAGTTATTTAAGCAGCTTATTAAGTTACCAAAGATTGGTTGTAGTACAGCTATTACGATAATGTCAGGATTAACCGAACAGGAAATACTAAAGGGGATTACTGATAAGGATGTAAAATTATTTGGAGCGATTAAAGGTATTGGGCCAAAGACAGCTAAAACTATTGTTGAAGATTTTAAATTGTAATTATGGCAATGTGGTATGATAATATAGACCATTCTAAGGTAAGTAAAACCGATATACTAGAATGGTTAATTAATGAGATGAAGATGCAAAAGAAAGTTTTTACAGGCTCAATCCGTAAGGGAAAAATGACAGAGAAAGGAGCTATTAAAAAAGCTGCTTGCTGTAAGGCTGCATATTATATAATAAAAAACCTCAACGAGAAGGAAAACGGGGTGCAAAAACAATTATTCTAATGAGTGAAATAAAAGTATTGAACTTGTATGCAGGATTAGGAGGAAATAGAAAACTTTGGACTAATTGTAAAGTGACCGCAGTTGAGAACTATGAACCAGTAGCTAAAGTATATAAAAAACTTTACCCTGAGGATAATTTAATTATTGGAGATGCACACGATTACCTTTTAAATAATTATGAAGAGTATGATTTTATTTGGACTTCTCCCCCATGTCCTACTCATAGTAAAATGATGGTAGCTACAAAGCATAAAAAAAAGTGGTATCCAGATATGGCACTATACCAACAAGTCATTTTCCTTAATACCTTTTTCAAAGGAGGTTATGTAGTCGAAAATGTAACACCATACTATGAACCATTAATTTCTGGTAAAAAGATGGGTCGGCATTTAATGTGGTCCAATTTTCACTTCCCATATTTAGATATTAAAAAGCCAAAGGGTTTGATGAAATATGGAGGTTTAAAAGGGATGAAAGAATTACAAAAATGGTTAGGTATTCATTTTGACGAAATAATTTATTATAAAAATAACCATTGCCCTGCTCAAATATTACGGAACTGCGTACACCCCAAGCTTGGGAAGCATATACTGGATTACTACCTGTCCACTCTGAATATTAAGACAGAAACCATAATACAAAAACAACTCTTTTGATATGATTAAAAATCAATTAATTGAATCGAATTTAAGCGAAGAGTCAAAAATTTTCTTAAACTTGTTGATAAAACTATCAATAGATCATGCAAAAAGAAAAGTTTATACTAGTGCTAAGATGCAGCAAAGAAGAGCAAAACAAGAAGGGCAACAGCCTAGAGACTCAGCAAATGTTTTGCACCAATCATCCAAGGTTAATGGAAATGAACAAAGTAGCCATCTACAAAGAGGTAATAAGCAGTTGGAAAGAAAACAGACGGGGCGTATTGGAAGAAATATACAGGCGCTGCAAAAGGAACCCTAATTTAACAAATTATGTACTCTATCAAAAAGTTGATAGATTTTTCAGGAATACAGGTAGAGCATGGGAGTGGATTGAAAAGTTTAAAGCTATTGGGGTCCAAATCAATTTTGTTGAACAATGGTTAGTTTATGGTTCAGGTGGTGAAAGATTGATGTTAAATATCCGATTAGGGATAGCAGAAGAAGAGAGTTTCAATACATCCAGAAGAATCAAGCAAAACCTAACAGCAATTAAAAGTAAAGGCTATTATACAGGAAGTAAGGCTCCTCCAGGTTATCGAAAAATAGTTTTATCTAATTATCGTAAATCGTTAGAACCTGACAGCACAGACAAACTATTGATCATTGAAAAGATATTTAAGTCTTATTTATACGGGAATGTTAGTAGGTCTTATTTCTTAGAAGCTGCTAAACAAATAGGTTTAAGTAGAACTAGGTTTTATCAAACTTTCCAGAACCCAATTTATGCAGGGGCGAACATTGTCTTAATAGATGGTGAAAAGAAGTTTATTAAAGCGCATTGGAACGAGTATGCAGTTATCACTATAGAAGAGTTTAAAACGATTCAAGAGAGAATAAAGGCAGATAGTGAGACTAGATTTAAAACGATAACGAAACAAGTGGACTACTGGTTAAAAGGGCACGTGTTTTGTGAACGTACAGGTAGAAGAATGACCGCATCTGCTTCAACAGGTAGGAGCAAAAAATACAAGTACTACCACGCAAAAAAAGGAACATCAATAAGAGTAGATGCTACACATGATTTAATATTGAAACTTTTCGGCAAATTCAAGATCAAAAAAGGGATACTTGATTATATAGAAAATGAAGTAAGGCAACAATTCAAAAAAGCCGAACAAGACAGGGCTAACCGAAAAGCTACAGCAAAAAGAGATATCGACCGCATCGATGAAAGAATGAAGGAATTAAACCGTCAATATGCAATAGGAGAAATAGAGTTACAAGAATACAGAGAGTTAAAAGGAATTATAGAAGAGCAGCGAGAACACAAGTTTATTATTATAGACAATGTAAATAATGAATCCTTCTTAAATGAAAGGGTAATACAAGAAACGATTAAAATAATACCGAACCTTAAAAAAGTACTAAAACAAGGTTCGCAAGAACTTAAATCATTGATTCTGAATACCTTTTTCCCTAACGGATTTCATGTAAATGTGAAAAAACAGATAGTTGGAACCGTTCATCTTAATAAAATAGTATCAGAACTTATTGATTTAGAAGCAATTAAAAATATTTTTCAAATAAATAAGGGAGAAAATAATGATTCTCTCCCTCTTTGTGGAGATGACGGTACTATTTTGGAATCATCTGAAAGGGATATTGTTAACCTACAAAGGCTAATATCTAAAGTGGCCTAACATGAAATTCAAGAGAAATCAATTTGATACAACTTATTCAGAATCAAGAGTATCTTATTTGCAGCTTCTTTCTAAATCAAGACAAGAAGGAGAGACAGAACCTAATATCATAGATGTTATACTGGAACCGTTGAAGCCTAGGATATTTAGACCAAGTGGAAGAGTAAACCTATGGTGGTTGCTTTGGAACCTTGCTAAGGTAGCAGGAGCGCTAAAGGCAGCGTATGACGAAAGAGCAACACAAAGGAGGTCTAAATTATGAAGCTCACCAATAAGCAACAAACCGTTTTTGAAGCCTTTAGACAATCGGGAAAGATCAGGCCGCACTCCTTAGCCTTAAAGATGGGCCACAAAGAATCAGCACCGATATATGGAGCAATTACCGCACTAAAGAAGAAAGGACTACTAGAAAGACTGAAAGAAGGTAAACATATCTATTATCAAGTAAATCCGAATCATGCCTACAATAAAGAGACAAGCCGACAAATTGCCCTGGGTTAAAGAAATTGATAAACAACCATTTGCTAGAAAGGTAGATAGTAAAGGATTTCACGATACAAAGCATTGGAAAAAGCTATCTAAGATAATAAGGAGTGAAACACCTTTATGTGAAGTGGCTACACATTTCGGGTTAACAGTTCGAACAAATGTAGCGGACCATATTATTAGAGTTGAAGAAGGTGGAGCAAAATTGGATAAAGCGAACCTAATGAGCATGAGCCATCATTACCATAACATCAAGTCAGGAAAGGAGAAACACAAAGGCATTTTAATCGACTACATTTTAAACGATGACGGGGATAAGATACCAAAAAACAGAAACGATATTTTTTCAATTTTTAAAAAACCTATTCTGTGAGACAAGTATTTACACAAAAAAAGAAGCAGCAAAAAGAATATAAATTACTAGGTTCTTATCGCCCTAAAATCGATGGTGGTAAAATATTTCAATTTAATCCACAGACAGAACTGGTAACAGAAGCGATTTTTAGAGAATCAGACAAGTTTGTACTAGGGAAAAGGAATAATAAAAAATTAGACGTTGTTAAAGGTTGCTACTATGTAGAAGCATTAAATATGAAAAACGCAATCAAGAGATTAAAGAAAGGTAAAGTATTATTTAAAGCTTAAGGATTGAGTAATAATGACCACATACGATCAATATTAAAACACTCGCAAGGAGTTCAACCAAGTGACCGAACTAACATAAAGCTTGGAGCCTTAATCAGAATAGTATCAATACTTAATTCATTAACAGAGCCAGTAATAACAAACAATAACCAATCAGAAGCAGAACGACTCAATACAATAATACAAGAGCAACAGAAGGAGCATAGAAGACTAATTAGCATCATTAGAAGTCAGGATAAAGAAATTTTAAGATTAGCAACAATCATCAAGAACTATGAAACAATGCGATAAGTGCAGAACAGTAACGATAGAAGAAAAAGATATATGTGGTGATTGCGGTGGCTTATTAATAACAGTAAGTGATGACTTACCTTTTGATTGGAAAGTATCTTTCACCAGAGAAGGACTAATAGATTTCTTGGATGACTTTTACTTACATCTTAGCTCTAAGCCTAGTGTAGTCCTTATACACAAGAGAGAAGAGGAAATAAAGCACATGGTTAATACTTGGGTAATAAATAACTCTTTCGATGAATAATTAATTAAACAAACATGGATATTAATAAATTAAGAGAAGCCAATATTTTATTGTTCAGGATAGAACAAATTGAAATGAATATAAAAAATATTAAGCGGGCTAATAATATTTATATTAAAGGAAGCAATGATGTTTATTACACCCTTAGAATCCATGAAAATAAAACTCTTTTCGATTCGGTCACTAAGGTAGTTTTATTAGAACAAGAACAGCAATTAAAGGAGCTATATAACCAATTAGAAGCGATTTAAAACTATAATAAAATAATCATGGAATTAAAGAAAGATGAATTGTTAGAGGATATAATGATTAGTTATAACAGCACTAGGCCGCAGGGTAAAAAGCGATACTACTCAAATGCTAAGCTACGAGTAAGCGGTTATTTAGTAATAATCGATAGTGTTTATTATAGCACATTAGAGGAAGCGGTTGAAGGGTTAAAGGTTAGAATAACAGAAGCAATTAAAACATTTGACCTATAAATATTTAACTATAGTAAAACAATAAGAAATAATTATGAAGCCAGTAGAATTTAAAGAGCAAAATGTAGTATTTGGTAAAGGACAGCCACAATATCAAGATTTACCCGCATACCTCAATAGAACACAAGAGACAGGTGAAGCGGTTACGTGTTGGGAATTATCTAAAGAAGAGATAGAAGAGATAGTAAAGACTAAACGTATTTGGTTAAATCAATTGACGTTTCATTCTCCTTTCCAGCCAATAGTGCCAAGTGTGTCAATGCCATGGATGCCATGCAAAGTTAATTGTGATCAAGGCGATTACCACAAAGGAGGTAAATGTGACAAGAACGGGTGTTATGAAGTAAGTAAATAGAATAATTATGAAAAACGTTAGGACATACTCTTATTTATATTCTTGCATAACGTCTACATATTATGAGGATGTAAAAGATTTAATAAAAGAAGGTACTCAGCTTCCCTTTTATTTTAAGAGCCATATTAATGGAGAGTTTACTTTTGCTTTAGAACGTGAAGAGGTGACACACTATTTAAAATTTAAGTGTAGCGGTTTGTTTTTTGATAGGATAACCTTAAAGGAAGTTCTACAACTAAAAGGGTTGAAAGAATTATTTTACTCACATACAGTAAGGAGTAGTGACAAGATAGATCATAAAGAAAAACTACTATAACAACGGTAGGGCGGTCTTTATCTTAAAGGTTTATCGTCTTAACAA
>Ga0316207_10001041_pt1 | contig 37245 bp, 26 predicted proteins | sample 6weekpyrite_MG_FD_204943 | JGI IMG/M metagenome (GOLD analysis project Ga0316207, IMG submission 204943) | Microbial mat bacterial communities from mineral coupon in-situ incubated in ocean water Damariscotta River, Maine, United States -... | ecosystem: Environmental > Aquatic > Marine >... | reverse complement strand
TGACAATAATGTATTATGATAAGCCATAGCCTGATTTCCCTTTGTTTGAAGTGTTTTCTAGACAACTACATTTTAGCAAAAGATTTGAAATCAGGCTTTTTCAATTTCTTAAGTGGGACAGCAGTGGCTCTGACCCCTTTATTTAATTATTCATAATGAGTCCACATACGAAGAATTTTTATCGCGTTTTCTTTTTCTAAAACTTGATAGACAAGTCTATGTTGGATATTGATTCTTCTAGAATAGGCGCCTGAGAGATCGCCAACTAATTTTTCGTAAGGTGGTGGGTTTTGATAAGGGTTATTGGATATTATTTCTAGTAAACTTTGAGCTTTCTTTTTTAATCCTGACTGACCAATCTTTTTAGCATCTTTAAGAGCTTGCTTTGTATAATACAACTCCCAACTCACCAATCAATATCCTTTTTACACTGGGAAAGATCCGTATCCAATCCTTCTTTGATAGATTCACGCATTCCTGGAATAGAGACCAAATACAAAGTTTCGTTGATGGCGTTCCAATCTTCTTCAGAAATCAAAACTGCATTATTCCTTTTCCCAGTAATAACAATGGGTTGGTGGGAATCTGCTGTTTCATCAATCAGATTATACAGATTGGCTCTTGCTTCTGTTGCTTTAAGTACAGACATTTAAGTACCTCCTTTCCTAGTATATCGTACGATTATCCGTACGCTTTAGCAAGAGGTATTTGGGAATAACATAACTATTAGATTAACCGCCTTTACGGGAAAATAAACAAAAAGGGCTCTGACCCACTGCTGTCCCCTTTTATGTCTTTTTAAGCAAGGTGCAACCGCGTATTGTCTTGTTGAATGGAAAAACCTACTACGAAGGCGCTCTTGACAGAATTATCAATGAAACAGAAAGATACGGAAAACCCCCTTTGATCCAATAAAATCTCCTGACGTAAAGTAAGAAAATTAACTAATGCCATATGCTATCTTAAGGCAGCTAACTAGGGATTCTAGGGACATTCCCTCCGCTTCAGAATGGTAAATTGTAGTAGGGTCCTGGAGACCTCCCCATGCCCGTGGGTAATACAACTGGAACCTAAGTATTTTCTGGCGTATGATTTATCTTAAAGCATAATAAAATCAATATTTAGGTCATGGGGAGTAAAAATTCTGAACAAAATATCGGCAGGTTTTGCAGTAGTTTTAATTTTTCTGTTCGCAGGTTGCTCGCAACCTCAAACAGATGCACCCGCCAACAATACACTAACCAAACCAGTGCTCTATATAGCATCGATATCGCAATTGGATGATCCGGACTATGCGATGCTCGCAAACGTAAAAACCGGCAAACTCACACAACAAGTGACAGGAATACAAGCTCGTTTTACGAACACTGATAAAAGCCGATTAATTAATAATAAACTCTATTATTTTAACAACGAAGTTAATGGTGTTAGCCAGTTTGAATACGATGTTGATCAATTAACACGAATGGTTTCCTATAACTCACCCGGTGCAGATGCAACATGGCAAACTGCAGACGATGTTGTTGGGAGTTATCATGACCACGCTCCTGCAAACCCTGATGTTATTACCGTACTCTATCGTGGTAGTGGTACGGACAAGACGTGGTTCACCAATGATGATGACATTCTCTATTATTATGCACCCGTACGAGATGCTGCTGGAAACATTATCGGCATAGGGACTTTTAGTCTAGCAGGTGATGATAATACCTGGTTCACTGCAGACGATTTTCTTGCCTGGCTGATTGTCGATGAAACAGTTGGTACTGAACGACGCTGGGTATTTTATTTCGACGCGGGCGCAGACAATGACTGGCTTACCTTAAACGACAATTGGGCCTATCGATTTGCATTAAGCACACTTGATGAATTGGGAAATCGTCAACGCCACATGTATTCGGAAGATCCCGGCCCTGATGGTCTTCCGTTTACCGCAGACGATGTCCCGATTTATTATCATGACTATTTCTATGACACCCAGGGACGCGTGAATCGACATGATATGTATAATAGCGCCGGTGCCGATGGCATTTGGTTTAATGCGGATGACCATTTGCGCACCTGTAAAATACTCAACCGAGATGCCAATGATCTACCCGTTAGAACAACCCACTTCCAACCCGGTCCCGATCAGACCTGCCTAACTACCGATGACATTGTCTGGGGATATCACCAGGATGAATTTGATTCGTCCAACTTGCTGACACAAAGTTTAAGTTATTTTCAACCAGGGGTGGATGACGCCTGGTTTACACCAGATGATGTTCTTATTCAGGCAACCACATATCGCTAGTTTTACAAACAAAATAAAACTCGTTTTCGAGACTGTTAATCGTCAACAGTGCACGATAAGTAGACCATCTAATTTTTCGATCAAATATTTATAAAAAGTCTAGATATTCATTCCTAGATGTAAAGTTCAATAGCATGTCATGTGCGAATTGATATATTAAGCTGCAATTGGTAATTGATAAAGTTCATTACAATGTGATTTCCAGCAATAATTTTCGAGGGAAATTATTTTCTTATCAAAATTCGCAGCATTATTTACATCGTTTGGCGTTTTAAACTCAAGTGATGAATGCGTTCGAGTTTAATTTGTAGTAGTCTTGAAATCTGCTAAGTTTTTTCTGTAAATCATGAACGTTAAAAAATAATGTTTGATCTAGACATTCTCTTCGTGTTGTCCCGATGACTCGTTCGATAAACGGGTGAGACGTAGGTATTCCAGGGGTGGATTTTATTTCTTCGATCTCTAGAACACGCAAATTCGCTTTCCATCGGTGAAATAAAAACAACGGTTCGTTATCGGAACTTAAGTATTTCGGTGGTGTTTTTCCCGAAATTATTTCGTTGAACATTCGACAATAGGCTACGCCATCACAGTGACCTGCATGGATAGCATAGCCGATAATTTTTCGAGTATATTGATCCATGACAACCATTACCCAATGAGATTTTAAATTAATCGACTCGCATCGAAACAAGTCAACCGACCATAAACTATCTTTCATGTTGCCGATGAAGGTTAACCAGGAAGGTCCGCTGCCAGGGGGAAATAAATGCCGGTTTTTCCTTAATATTCTCCCCACTGCAAAGCGACTGATTTTTATCCCAAATGCTTCGTATATCTGCATGGCAATACGACCATAACCAAAGGTAGGATTTCTCTTTTTCATTTCAATGATTAAATTAATCACGTTTTGGTCTAGTGGCTTTCGACCTGGTATTTTCTTTGATTTACTTGAGTAAAGTTTACGATATTTTCGATTTACTAAGGCTTTGTGAAAACTAAGAATGGTGGCAGGTTTACATATGATGGCAACTTTTCTCAAGCGCTTTTCACCGAGGAATAACGCCAAAATCCCAAATAGAAAACGATCAGACGTAGCAAGTGGCGGTGATTTTTTCTTTCTTCGACTTATCACAATGAGTTGCTGCTTCATCACCAAGGTATCAGCCACGACTAATTTCGCACCGCCAGGTTTCATTAACCTAAAGAGTGTGACAATACAGTGGATAAGCAACTCGAAAGCATCTTTCATGTGATTATTTTACGTTGCTTGAACAAAATATCAAGATACATTAAACTGTTGTTTTTACGATCGAAATAGCAATTCGCACAGGACACGCTATTTAACAATGGATTTTAGTATTTCCTGGGTGCACAATAAGTATTGGCATGTAAACTAAATCCCTGGAAACTGATACAATGGCCAGGGAGACTGTCGACTCTTTAGGTTATTTTCTTATTATTGTGTGCTTTCCTCAACAGAGGATAATAACTTCGGTATAATACTAAGAGGGCTAGAGGTTGTATCTAACTTAATTTCAATTTCTTTATTTAAAAGCTATCCACTAAATAATGATTAATCTTAAAATCAATACAAATGCAAAATTAAAATGGCCAAATTCTATTTTTCGTTTCATGTTCTTTCAGTAACGCAATAACACCAAGGCGTTTATTTTGCCTGGCCTTATCGAGTGCGGTCATACGGTTTTTATTTTTCAATTTTACATTTGCATCACTATTAAGTAAAAACGACACTATTTTTTCTGCCCCCATCTCTGCAGCCAGCATAAGTGGTGTATCGCCAAAATCATTTTTTGTATTCACTTCAAGCCCTTTGGAAACCAGCTTTTTCGTGAGAGAAAGATTTCCATTGTTGATGGCAATAAACAAATAATTGTTTCCGTTTTCCAGTTTGGTGTTGATATTGATTTTATGATCTAAAAGGCGGTTGATTATATTTGTATTATTCCCCTGCATTGCCATCAGCATTAAATCTTGCCCGGTGTTTAAAGTGGGTTTTATTTTTGCCCCGGATTTCAATAAATCGTTCAAAATATCTTCTCGATTATAATTAATCGCAAACCATAAAGCAGTACGATTTTCCTTGTCTTTTTGATCTAAGTTCTTTGTTTTTTTAATCAGTAACTCACTCATTAAAGTATTACCTTTGATTACCGCATACATTAAGGCATTTTTCCCGTCATTGTCAGCCGTAGAAACGTCGGCCCCTTGATCCAGTAACAACTTGACGATTTTCCTATGGCCTTGTTCCGCGGCCAATATCAGTGGTGTTCTCCCATCAACTTGAACCAGGTTCAGCAAAGATGGCTCTTTTACCAACAAACGCACGCTCTTTAAATGGCCAAATTGACTCGCCAGATGTAAGGCAGTTTCCCTGGATTTAGAGCTAAGCCTTGTATTGGCATTTTTTTGCAAAAGCATTTGAACAATTTCATCATGACCCTGCCATGCAGCACGCATTAAAGCCGTATAACCAAAATCGTCTGTTTTATCAATGGCGATATTTTGTTTTAATAGATTTTTTACCGCCAATTTGTCCCCTCGCCAGGCCGCAATCATTAGGGAAGACCAGGTTTGGTAGGGAATTGCTGTTTCGGGTTGTGAATTTTCTACGACGAAATCTTTGTACTGATTTTTTGTGGATTTGCTATGGTATCCCAAATTTTCCAATAAACTCAAAACTTGTTTAAAATCTCGGTTTTTCGCAATTTGATAGGCATCTCTACCAAATTTGTCTTTAATGGTATAGTTATATCCTTTCTTCAACAACGGCTGGAAAAGTTGAGTTTGGTTATATTTTAAGGCTAATAAAAGCGCCGTGTTACCTCCCGTATCCCTATGACCAACAGGGAAGTTTAATGTCATAAGCAATTTAAGCAGTTTTTTATTCTTATGCTTAATCGCCTGCATCAGGGCATTTTCCCCATTCTTGTTTGTCGCCTTTAGATCGATGTTGTTTTTAATTAAGGCTTTAACTATGGCATATTGATTATATGTGATGGCTTCCAGCAAGGGACTGGTGTCAAGGGGTTTATCTTTTAGAATTTCTTTGTCCAGAAAAAACTTTACTTTTGATAGATTTCCCCGACGAACGGCGGCGAGAAAATCCTGTAAGTCTTTTTCTGATGTGGCTTTTGAAAACGATTGCTCAATTCGCTGCAGTTCTTTGATGGCAGGCTGATACCCTAGAGATTTGGCTTTTATAAAATATTTTTTGGCTATAGACAAATTAAAAAACTGACTGTCTTTTTGTTGATAAATTTTTCCCAATAAAAATATTGCTTTTTTATGATTTTGTGTTGCCGCTCGATTTAGCCAGATTAGAGCGATATCCATATCCTTATTCAAATAGCCATTACGGTACATAATGCCTAAATGGTATTTGGCTTCGCTATCGCCCTGCTTCGCAAGTTTTGTGAAGATCTTTTTCGCTTTTTTAAACTGCTTAAACTGCATTGCTTTTTTTGCGTCGATTAACTGATTATTATCCGCCGCTAATAATGTGGCATTAAACAAACCGCAAACAAATATCAATAACAAAACCTTTAAAAAAGTTTTCATATTCATAAATTGACACATTGATTTATTCAGTACCATGCTTGGTCTCAACATTAATGCCAATTTGCCGTAAAAATGGCGTGGGTAAAACGCCGCCGACACAAACAATGACTGCATCATTTTTAAAACAAAACGCCTGGTCTCCCTGCAGCAAAGTCACATTATCATCTTCGATATTTTTAACCGTTGAGGACATTAATACCTTGAGTTTTCCGGCTTGTTCTGCCAAATCCACTTTTTCTCTATTTTTCACTTTTGCCCGTCCAAAGCTCTCACTTCGATAAGATAATGTCACCTCGGTACCCGGTTCTTCCGATATACTGACGGCTGCTTCCAGGGCGCTGTCTCCACCGCCCACAACCAATACATTCATTCCACGATATTGCTCCGGGTCAATGAGTTTATAAACCACCTTGGTTTTTTCTTCCCCGATAACACCGAGTTTACGCGGCGTGCCTCGCCTGCCGATAGCAAGTAATATTTTTTGAGTCTTATAGCTGGCTTTCTCGCTGTTAATTTTAAAACCGTCATCAAGCACTTCAACATCCGACAGTCGCTCATTGATGTTGATCGACAGTCCTGTTTTTTCGATAATACTTAACCAGAATTCCATCAGCGCTTCTTTGGTGGTTTCTGTAAATTTCATTTTACCCACCAATGGCAAATCCACCGGTGCCGTCATGACAATTTTACCCCTCGGGTAGTTGGCGACGGTTCCCCCGAGGCTATCCTGCTCCAGGGTGACAAACTTAAGATTTTTTTCCTTACAGGCCAGTGAGGCGGCCAAACCTGCAGGGCCCGCGCCGACAATCAAGACATCAAGCATATCCTCTTCGTCAGGGCGAAGTGATTTAGCCATTTCATTAACTGCTTGTCGACCTTGTTCCACCGCATTACGGATAAGCCCCATCCCCCCCAGCTCGCCGGCAATATAGATCCCCGGGACGTTGGTTTGAAAGTTTTTATCCACTTCGGGGATATCAATGCCTCTCTTCTCAGTACCGAATACCAGACTAATCGCGTCATGGGGACAAGCCAGCTTGCAAGCGCCATGTCCAATACATTTGGTCGGGTTAATTAAGGTGGCTTTACCATGAACCAGACCAAGCACATCCCCTTCGGGGCAAGCCGATACACAGCCACCCGAACCCAAACATTTTTCCGGGTCGATTTTGGGATGTAATGACGCCGGTTCTGTCAGATTCTGAGCAATCGCATCATCCAGGCTTTGCAGATTTTCTTTGTGTTGACGCGAAGTTTTGAAAACATACACCAGCATTATGGAGACAAAAATTCCACCATATAAAAGGTAATCCATCATATATTCCGACATTTATCGTATTTCCCTGCAAATTTCCCGCAAATAACTCGTTATTATTAGCGGCAAACGTGCTTTTTTAATGACAAAATTTAATATTGGGAAAATATTCCCATTTATGTTATTATAACACCTTCATTTTCCAAATATCAGCAGGAATTTGAATAATTCCTGATTTATCAATCATTTACCTAGACTAATACCCCTATGTTAAAAAGTATGAACGAATTGCCAAAAAAATGCTTTATCAGGCCGATATATACAGGATATTTAAGGGAGTTTTTATGCAAATCAGTTCAGTAAGCCAACTTGGCATCAAAGACAATGGAATTAAGCATCGCTCGGGCAAAAAGCAAACTAAAAAAAATGCCTCTCTAATGGAAAAAATGATTCTGGCCAGCATTGTTACATTCATTGGTTATGGCTGGTATTTCAGAGAAGAAGAAATTTTTTCCGCCGAATTTGGCTGGGGTTATTGGCTGGGTATCATCGGTGGCAGCTTAATGTTAATTCTTATGCTTTATCCCATGCGTAAACACGTAAAAATGATGCGTCGTTGGGGACCCATCAATATATGGTTTCGTTTTCATATGTTGTTTGGCATTCTCGGGCCTACGGCAATTTTGTATCATGCTAATTTTAGTTTTGGCTCCATTAATAGCAATGTTGCACTTATTGCCATGTTAACCGTCGCCTGTAGTGGTTTGGTGGGTCGATTTTTTTATGGAAAAATACACAAAGGACTTTACGGACAAAAAACCTCACTGCAAGAACTTGAAGCAGATATTCAACAGTTTACCAATAAGCTCGTGGATTCAAATGATGAATTTTCCTCAGAGGTTCTGGGGCATCTTGAGCAAATCAATCATACATACAGTAACAAATCAAAAAATTTCTTGAGCAGCATGATGTTTCTTCCCCTGTTGAGCCTGATTTTTCGTAACAAGCGTGTTAACTGCAAAAAACTATTAAACCGCTATCTGACTGCCCAAGTATCTGCAGGTCAATTAAACCAGGATGCGGCAAATCAAATAGCAAAAACCTTTACCCATTTAATTTCACAATATTTACAAACCACGCGGAAGGTTTTCGAATTCAATGTGTACAGTAAGATCTTTTCATACTGGCATATATTACACCTTCCGTTATTTATCATTATGTTGGTAACGGGCTTATTTCATGTCTACGCGGTACATGTTTATTAATCGATATCCCGTGTATGCACATTATTCTACTCATTATATTATTCACCCTAACACTTTCTTCCGAGGTCATTGCTGGCCCTTTTGATCGTTTTCTCATGCCGGGTGAATTAACACAAGCTCATGCAAAGTATGAAAAACAATGTGAAAAATGTCATACGGATTTTGACAAAACACAACAGGATAAACTATGCCTGCAATGCCATAAAACCATTCATCTGGAGAAAAACAAGCAAACAGGATTTCATGGTAAAAATCCAACGGTTAGCGCTAAAGCCTGCAAATATTGTCATACGGACCATATTGGCAGGAAGGCGGATATCAGGAATTTTAATCAATATCGTTTTGATCATGATAGTACCGATTATCCTTTAAAACTGAGTCATAAAAAACTCAAATGTGCGTCCTGTCACAAACCCAATAAGAAAAACAATTACCGTATAAAAAAACACGCTTGCGTTGATTGCCATAAAAAAAATGACATACATGAAAAACGCCTCGGGAATCAGTGTAACGACTGCCATAAGGAAAAATCTTGGGATCAGGCAACATTCGATCATGACAAAACAAAATTCAAACTCAATCATAAACACAAAAAGGTTACATGTGCCTTATGTCATCCTAATCAAATTTACAAAAATACCCCGCGTGCCTGTTACGATTGCCATCAATTAGACGACATCCATCAATTAGGTTATGGAAAGAACTGCAAGAAATGCCATGGCGAATCCGCATGGGACAAAATTTTATTCAACCATGACAAGGACACGAAATTCAAATTGCGTAATGGTCACCGCAATATCAAGTGTTCCAGTTGTCATAAACGAAATCCTTATAAATTCGAGATTGATAAAACCTGTGTTTCTTGCCATACCAGCGATGACAAACACAATGGACTGTTTGGTGAAAAATGCCAGGCTTGTCACAACACCAAACAATGGAGTAAAAGTGCCTTTAAACATGACAAGGATACGGATTTTAGTTTATTCAAAGCCCATCGAAAACTGAAATGTATTGCCTGCCATAAAGTAAACAACAAAACAAACAGCAGAACTGTGGCTTCCTGCTACAGCTGCCATAAAAAAGATGATGTACACCAGGGTTCACAAGGGGAAAACTGTGTTTATTGCCATCAGCAATCGAAGTGGCATAAGAATATACTATTCGATCACGACCTAACACGTTATCCCTTAATCGGCAGTCATGTTCTTGCCTCCTGCGAAGCCTGTCATAGTAGCAATCAATATGTGATGGACAAAAGCAATTGTCAGTTTTGCCACGAGAACGAGGATATCCATCAAGGGCAATTAGGAGAGAATTGTGAATTATGTCATTCACCCAGCGACTGGCAAATCTGGCATTTTTCTCACGACGAGCAAACCGATTACAAACTGGAAAAGGCCCATCAGGGCATTGATTGTTTGAGTTGTCATAAACAAGCAGTAAAGAACAGTGAAGATATCGAGTTATCCAAAAAATGTTTTAAATGTCATGAGCTAGATGACAAACATTATGGAAACTTTGGCAAGCATTGTGAGAAATGCCACCGGGCGACAAAATTTTCAGATCTGAGTCTTATGGATGAATAATATGAATCAATATTTAAAAATTTCTCCAAACAAACTCGATAACTCAGGAACAAATCCCTGGATTTTATTTGTCGCATTGTTGTTTATCCTGGCGACGCACTCAATCAACGCAAATGCGGCAGACGCAAACCAGGATGTTGTATTTGATCACATGAAAACCGGGTTCCCCCTTGATGGCCTGCACCGATTTTTGGAATGTGAAGATTGTCATATTAAAGGCATGTTTCGCGGTACGCCAAGCGAATGCAAGGGCTGCCATGGAGGCAGCAGTAGCATTCCCGCTTCAACACTGCCACCACAACACATACCGACTTCTTCACCTTGTGAGGATTGCCATTCAGCCCGAGGCTGGCAACAGATTACGCAGATTCATGGACCTGATGCCATTAATCAATGCAGTAATTGCCATCAGGGAATTATAGCGCAAGGAAAATCCAGCCAGCACATTGTGACCAACAACCAATGTGATGATTGTCATAGTATCATTAGCTGGAGCGTGTCGAACTTAAATCATAATCTGCTGCAGACGGATTGCATTAGTTGCCACAATGGGATTGCGAGTCGCGGAAAATCCGCCACACACATTCACAGCTCAGATACTTGTGAAGTCTGTCACGTGACTTATACCTGGCAAGTAGCCCGACTCGATCACAGTAGTATTACCGAAAGCTGTATTACTTGCCATAATAATCAGGACGCCACTGGTAAATCCAATGCACATATTGATTCCAGTGATATCTGTGAAGCGTGTCATGTGACCCAGGGTTGGGAAACTAATGAAGTTGACCATACTCAAGTGATGGGAAGTTGTGATGCCTGTCATAACAATATTGTTGCTCAAGGAAAACACACCAACCATATCAATAGTGATGATACTTGCGATAATTGCCATTTTACCAACGCCTGGATTCCGGCAAATCCAGATCACACAGCGATAACAGGTCAATGTTATGATTGCCATAATGGAAGCATCGCTAAAGGAAAAAATGCAACACATGTCTCCACCGATAACGTCTGCGATAACTGCCATAATAGTGTGAGCTGGACACCGGCAACGGTAGATCACACTTCGGTGAATGGACAATGTTTCGATTGTCATGAAGGAAGTATCGCCAAAGGCAAGCATGCAACACATATTTCCACAGACAATGTCTGCGATAACTGCCACAACAGTATTAGCTGGACACCAGCAAGCGTAGACCACACTTCGGTCACGGGTCGGTGTTACGATTGTCATGAAGGAAGTATCGCCAAAGGTAAACATGCGACACATATTTCCACGGACAATGTTTGCGATAACTGCCACAACAGCATAAGCTGGTCGCCAGCAACTGTAGACCATAGTTCCGTATCAGGTAGTTGTTCCTCTTGCCATGACGGGGTGACCGCCACGGGTAAAGACCCTGCCACCCATGTCAGCACCTCTTCAGAGTGTTATTTATGTCATTTAACCCAGGCATGGACACCGGCAGATTTTGATCACACAGACATAAACAATGTTTGTTCATCCTGCCACGATGGAATCATTGCTACAGGTAAATCAGCGGGCCATTTCACAACTTCTCTGGAATGTAGCGAATGCCACAACACCAATACCTTTGTCATCACCAATTACACCCATATTTCAGCAGACTATCCATCAGGCCACGCTAGAAATCTAAGCTGTGCGGACTGCCACGTCACCCGATCCTATGATCAAGTTTGGCCTAATCCGGAGTATGCGCCAGATTGCGCGGCTTGTCACAGTGGAGACTTTATAACAAGCAAACATCTCAAGGTTGAGGAGCCCAAGCTTTATTATTCTGTCTCTGAACTTAGGGATTGCACAGGCGCGTGCCATATTTATAACGATTCGAGTTTTTCTTCCATAAAAGAAAGCCGAAGCAGAAAACACAGTATTTCAAAAGATGGTTGGTAGTTTGATTGAACCATGAATAAAATAATAATAACGATCAGCGCCATTGCCGCCCTGCTACTGGGTATTAATGTCAATGCTTATGCCAAAGAGAATATGCAGAAGCTATTGGAAATATACATCTATAGCTTATTGATTGAACTGGATGGCGATCAAGCACTCAAGGAGCAAATTAAAAATCTTAAGGTATTGAAGGGCTATGCCATTTATCCAGTAAAACGGTCTGGTAATAAAGATTTCCTACGCATCGGTTTTTTTTCATCAAAAAAATCCAGCTTAAAAGTCCTGAATAAACTGCCTGTGGAGATTTCAAACCATGCAAAAGTTCAAATTATTCCCAACAAGGAAGTCAGTCGCCTAGAAGGCTGGTTAAAAAGCAAAAACACGAGTAACAAAGAAAAATCAGCGCCATTAAATAGAAAAAAACTGGAATTACTCATGGAGCAGGCGCGATTGGCCATGTTGAACAGAAACTACCGGGTTGCTATCGCTTATTATACCAAAGTGAGCAATTCAGAGTTCGAGGACTTTAAACAATCTGCCATCGAATATCTGGGTTTAGTACGTGAGCGTAACCAGCAATATGCCCAGGCAAAAGCAGAATATCAACGCTATTTACGCTTGTATCCCGAAGGAGAAGGTGCTGAACGGGTTAAGCAACGCCTTGACGGTTTAGTCTTTGCCAATCTGGAAAAACGTAAACCCTTAAAAAAAGTCAAAACCAAAAAATCACAAAAAAGCTGGATTGCCTATGGCGGGATTGCGCAATATTATCGACGTGATGTCAACATATCCGGCGTACAAGGCGATAAAATACTATCCTCTAACGGTTTTTCCAGTTTTTATTATAATACTCGCCTCAATAAACCTGGCTTTAGTGTCAACAATCGAGTCAGTATTTCTCACAATGCGGATTTTAACAACTCGGAAAATAACAAATTCAGAGTTTCCACGCTGTATTCAAAACTTGAAAACAGACAATACAAACTGTCTGCTGCCATCGGGCGTCAAAGCCAGTATTCCTCGGGCGCCTATGGCCGATTCGACGGGGCAACACTCGGTTATGCATACAATAGCAAAACCACAACTCGCCTGGTTGCCGGATACCCCATGGATTATTCAAATCCGGATAAAATCAATTTTGACTCTCGGTTTTATAGTTTGAATATTGAAACAGAGTCATTTCAGAATTTATTTGACATCAATTCTTACTTCATTAATCAATATCAGGGTGGTTTGATTGACCGCCAGGCCATCGGCTTTGATTTACGCCGCTTTGATTCTGCATATACCTTCTATTCAGCATTCGATTACGATTTTCATTTTTCAGTAATCAATAATGCAGCCGTCAACGTGAATTACAAATATGATGTTCGCAATGAGATTGGCTTTAATGGCATTTATCGTCGCAGTCCCATTCTGTTATCTGCCAATGCTTTACGTGGTCAGTCCGCCAATGATCTAAACGCTTTACAAGAAATCAAAACAGAAGAAGAAATTCGCCAACTGGCTTTAGATAGAACGGCCCGCTATGCAGCAGTGACAGCAAGCTGGAAGCGAAAGATACGAAAAAATTTGAAACTCGCCAGTGACTATACTCTGTCTCGTTTATCTGGAACCCAATCCTCCGATGGTGTCGCTGCAACACCCGATACGGGTTTTGAACATCATCTTGCAGGTCAAATTATTACGACGGATAGTTTGTATCAAAACGACGTCACGATCGCCTATCTGCGTTACTCAAAATTAAGTACAAGTGACCGTTATAGTCTAAGTTTCATACGACGGGATCCCTTAAGAAATCGCCACCAAATCAGGTCGTATTTTCGATTAAGTCATCAAATTCGTACAGATCAAAGCAAAGTCACTACATTGCAGCCGTCCATAAAATACGACTACAAATACTCAAAACGATTCAGACTGGAATTTGAAACGGGTTTAAGCCATCAAATTCGAGAAAATTCCTTTGATGAAGGTAATCAAAGTGATATTTTTTTCAGCCTGGGGTATTTTTCGCAATTTTGAGTAGCTATCCTTTCTTTTCTCAAGAAGATTTCCATAGATTCTATGTATAAAGGCCCAGCGATAATGCTAGGCTTTTGATTTATATTGCATGCCTTAGGAGATGAGAAGCTATACTACTGAATAATCCGCTCAATATTGTTAACTTATTGTTTTATTGATATTTATTAGTATTTCGCAATATATTAAAACGTATCACCAATCCCAACATTTTTTTACACAAAAAGTGTATCACTAACTTTGGAAAGAAATTTAGGGTCGGGTCTTGTCCCGTATCCTTACTAAATTTTCTTAATGACAAATCAGAAAAGTATTACAGACATTAAATAAGCCAAGGGCTAATGACTACTTCTCGTGCAAACTTCGAGTTCGCAGTAAAATTCCGAGAGTTTTGATCAAGAATTTCATTGATGAATGGTAACGAACGCGAACTGGGTCGACATTGTGCTCATTCATGATTTTCAACGAGAAAATATTTTTTTAAATTACCAGAAACGGGGTGAATAAATTATTGTCTAAAAGCAGACATTCCCTAACGGATTGTTTTTGTCACAACCATCCTAGTGTCGACACTCGTGAAAAATATGTCAATTAGATATTATTATAAAAGCCGTCATTCAACAATGGTAACTATGCATATAGACTTCCTTCTTTTCCGTAGACACTACCTGCTCGACGCCTGAAAAAATTTAGCAGTCATATAACATATCGTGGTTTCACACCGAAAAAAATTACCATAAACTATTCAGCAAAAAAAAACTGAAATTATTATCTTGGATTCAAAGTATTAAACGAGAAAATATCTGAAAATAAATATCTGAAAAAACCGATAAAGATATACCGCAGAATATGTATTGGTGAAATAAAAAAACATAATCCAACAACACTTAACCCAGAATTGAGGTATGAAGGAGTATAAAACAGATTTTCACAGAAAATAAAATAATTAATTTAATTCGAGAACGCAGCGGCGTTGTGGTTTATTAGAAATAGATTTCTTTGGTGAAAGAATGATAATTGCAGACGACTTATTGAACAGATAAAAAAATAAGTATTAGCCAAACATCGAGAAATTATTTTGACAAGCCAACGTGGTCGATCAAAATATCTGAGAGTTTTTTGTTGATAGTTATCTGGATTCTATCGCGGCAAATAAAAGTGTATAAATGTACTAAACCGGTGGTGTGATTGCAATGGAATCCAGTGTTCGTTGCCAATACGAACACTAAGACATAACATATAAAATAAATCCTGTTGGTTTACGCCCCACTCATTGATTTTTCATATATAAAAGTAGAAAAATAAAAAATATCACGGACATCGAAAGCACCAAACTAACCATTATGCGCATTGTTCTATCAAAAACTCGCAGATTTTGAGGATCCATATGTTTCACGTTAATTTTCCAATTTTTATTAGAGTTACATGACAAACGCTACAAGTCTCATACCATATTTTAAGAATCAACTAACTATCTGATATACACGTAATTTTATTAACCGCTGAGAATTCTATAGATGTTACATTGTTAAACAATGTATTCATTGTTTGAAATACAGTACAAATCACAAATATCGAAATCGTTTCACACCAACTACTATTTTTATTCAGCAAACCAAGGAATTATTTCTAACTAATTATTTCATGATATGTGCTCACACCTCTTCACCAACATTTATTTCAGCAGATAATAATCCGACTCGACTGTTTTGTTTTTAAATTCACTACCCATTTTGTTAAAAGCAATTACAAACACATCGATAATTTTATAAAAGTCTAAATAACATGGCAAAAGTCTCATATTAAAACAATAATTAAATCACTAAAATTTTCAAAATTAAAAACTGGATCTATTTTGGTGCACGCCAACCAATATTGGTGCAATAAAACCTGAACATTTGCAAAAAGAAGTCTAACCTCCTGAAAAAACGGTTGATTTAGATTTGGCACTATTTACGCATTAAGCTTATTTAAACACTCAAAATAGAATTATAAACATGTCAATCAATTGGAAAGACTATCAAGCACAAGATGTATTTGATGAATTAATTCGACCTTCCGGCCGTGCTAGGAAAAGCGCACAAAAAATGTGTCGTTATTTAGGCAAACTCACTGACGAAGAAATTAGCGAACGCAAAACAGCAGCTGACCTTGCGATTAAATCAATGGGCATCACTTTCACGGTTTACACAGAAGAAGATGGCTCTATTGACCGTGCATGGCCTTTTGATCCAGTACCACGCATCATTGAAAAGAAGGAATGGTCCGTCATTGAGAGTGGCCTAAAGCAACGAGTAAAAGCGCTGAATCACTTTATTCACGATGTCTATCATGAGCAGTCAATTGTTAAAGATGGCATCCTGCCTGCTGAATTACTTGCAGATTCAAAAAACTTTCGTGAGCAGTGTATCGGCGTAAATCCGCCGTTCTCTGTTTGGGCTCACATCTGCGGATCAGATCTGGTTAGAGATAAAGATGGTCAGGTTTATGTACTGGAAGATAATTTGCGAGTGCCTTCGGGTGTTTCATATATGTTGGAGAATAGACACATTATGAAACGTATTTTTCCTGATATATTTGAAAATCATAATATTCTTCCGGTCAATGAATATGCTTCACAGCTTTATGAAACACTTGCCGCACTTTCCCCTCGGAAAATCTCAGAGCCCGTCATTGTTGTCCTCACACCAGGCATTTATAACTCTGCTTACTTTGAGCATTCTTATCTGGCACAACAGATTGGTGCTGAGTTAGTAGAAGGCGTGGACTTGATAGTCGATACAGACGACTGTGTTTATATGAAAACCATTGATGGTTTAACTCGTGTTGATGTGATTTATCGTCGAATAGATGATGAATTTCTCGACCCTGAAGTCTTTAACCCCGAATCTGTGCTTGGTGTACCTGGTCTAATGAGAGCATGGAAGAAAGGTAATGTCGCACTAGCAAATGCGCCAGGTGCCGGGGTTGCAGACGATAAAGTCATTTACGCCTTTGTGCCAAAAATGATTGAATATTATCTTAACGAAAAACCTATTTTACCCAATGTACCAACATACGTTTGCCTGTATGAAGAAGATAGAAATTATGTTATCGAAAACATTGAAAAACTTGTAGTTAAGCCTGCCAATGAATCAGGTGGATATGGCATGATGATTGGTCCACACGCTGGAAAAGCGGAAAGGGAACGTTTTGCACGTCTTGTAAAAAAAGATCCTCGTAACTATATCGCGCAACCTATGTTAACGCTTTCAACAACACCGACACTGATTGGAAATAATGTAGAACCCAGACATTTAGATCTGCGCCCTTTTATTCTCTCAGCAAAAAAAACTCACGTAACCACAGGTGGTTTAACCCGCGTTGCTATGAGAAAAGGCTCCATCGTTGTTAATTCATCTCAAGGTGGCGGAAGTAAAGATACCTGGATTGTGGATATGGAAGGAAATTAGACTATGTTATCCCGAGTTGCTGAACGTATCTATTGGATGGCACGTTATCTTGAGCGTGCTGAAAATACAGCCCGTTTAATCAATGTTAACACCCATTTGTTATTAGATATGCCCAAAGGTGTCACCTTAGGTTGGACACCATTAACGGATATTATGGGGGGAAAAACATTATATGAAGAACTATATACAGAAGCCAATGAACGCAATATCATTAAGTTTCTAGCGGTCGATTTAAAAAATCCCAGCTCTATTATTACCTGTATTTACTTCGCAAGAGAGAATGCACGAACCATTCGCGACATCATTCCCGTCGAATCCTGGGAAGCCATTAACGATTTATATGATTGTGTTAAGGAAAAACTACCTATTTCTCTTTCACGTAAAAATCGTTTCCCGCTTTTACAGGACCTGATTGAACAGGTACAGCAAGTTTCAGGCATATTGGCGGGGACAATGTTGCGAGGCAATGGTTATCACTTCCTAAAACTTGGGCGTTATCTAGAAAGAGCTGACATGACCAGTCGTATACTTGATGTACGCTCAGATAATTTACTTGAAAAAGAAACGGAAGATTTGCCACCATTTGAACATATTCAATGGGTCAGTATTCTAAATTCATTGTCTGCATACCAAAGTTACCGACAAGAAGTCCGTGGTGTAATTCGTAGTTCCAGTGTGCTAGAGTTTTTGTTGCGTAGCCACTATTTCCCACGATCTTTCGCACATTGTATGGGAGAAGCAAAACACTGCTTAAGAAATTTACCTCATAGTAAAATATTGAAACAATGCGTTGATAGAATTAGTGCTCAACTTGATTCATTAGATATGACTGAAATAAAAGACGAATCACTTTATGTTTTAATCGATCAACTTCAAGTTGAATTAGCAGGTCTAAATAATGAAATATCTGAAACATATTTTTCTTTGGAGCGTAACACAAAAATTGAAAAGATAAAGGAACTTAGACTAGTGGAAAGTTGATACCTGCATAACAAATTTAATGACGACTAACTCCCACACCCCAAAATCCATGACTTCGTCATTTCTTAACAAGAATATATAAAACGATCAATCGTACACTATTTTAAAAAAATAAACCTGGATGGATAATAATGACTATACGTGTCGCTATAAATCATAATACCTGTTACAAATTTGACCGTCCTGTTGATATTGGGCCACATGTATTTCGACTGCGCCCTGCGCCGCATTCGCGCACCCCCATTAACTCCTATTCGTTTAGAATTTATCCAGAGGATCATTACCTTAATTGGCAACAAGATCCATTTGGAAATTACCAGGCACGGATTGTTTTTCCTGAGAAAGCAAGAGAACTTAGAGTTGAAGTCGAAGTCGTTGTTGATATGACGGTAATTAATCCTTTTGACTTTTTTATTGAAAAATATGCTGAGCAATTTCCATTTAAATATGAGGATCAACTCGCAAAGGAATTAGTGCCTTATCTAGAGATTGTCGAAAATGGAGGTCTCTTAAAAAAATGGATTGAAAAAATTGATTTAAGTAAAAAACGTACAGAAGATTTTTTAGTCGATCTAAATCGAAAATTGAGTGAAAATATTGATTATTCAATTCGCATGGAACCTGGCGTTCAATCCTGCGAAACCACGCTCGAAAAAGCCCTGGGCTCCTGTCGTGATTCTGCCTGGTTACTCGTACAAATATTGAGACACCTGGGTTTAGCCGCACGTTTTGTTTCTGGATATTTAATTCAATTATCGGCTGATGAAAAATCATTAGATGGCCCATCGGGCCCTGATACGGATTTTACTGATCTACATGCCTGGGCTGAAGTATATGTTCCTGGTGCAGGGTGGATTGGCTTAGACCCAACCTCCGGTCTTTTTGCGGGAGAAGGACATATCCCACTGGCATGTACGCCTAACCCGGAAAGTGCAGCACCTGTCACTGGTGCAACTAGCAAATGTAAAGTTGAATTTGAATTTGCCAATATTGTCAAACGGATTCATGAGGACCCTCGAGTTACCAAACCTTATCAAGATCGACAATGGCGCATGATAGATGCTTTAGGTAAAAAGGTAGACAACGATTTAAAACACTTAGATGTAAGACTTACCATGGGCGGGGAACCAACATTTGTCTCTATTGATGATATGGAAAGCCCGGAATGGAACACTCATGCTGACGGTAAGCAAAAACGCAAACTCGCTCATGATCTGATTCTTCAATTTAAAGAAGTATTTTCCAAAGGCGGATTACTCCATTTTGGACAGGGAAAATGGTATCCAGGAGAACCTCTACCCCGTTGGGCCTATGCTTGCTTCTGGCGAAAAGATGGAAAACCTATCTGGCAAAATTCTGCATTGCTAGCAGATATCAACACCAACTACAACGTTACGATTGAACAAGCAAAAATATTTACAGAGGAAATGACACGAAGACTGGAACTTAATTCACGCTTTATTGTTCCAGCCTATGAAGACATTTTTTATTATTTGTGGAAAGAAGGTAAAGTCCCGGAAAACATTGATCCACTTGATGCTAACTTAAAAGATCCAATTGAACGTCGTTATCTGGCAAAATTATTAGAAGAAGGACTGGATAAACCGGCTGGATTTGCTTTGCCTCTAAAATGGCAGGATGAAACTCAATCTTGGTATAGTGGCTCCTGGAAATTTCGTCAACAACATATGTATTTAATTCCTGGAAATTCCCCCATGGGTATGCGTTTACCTTTGGATAGCCTGCCCTGGATTGCGCCTGAGGAAAGAGAGCTTGAAACAGAACATGAACAAAGTTTGTTTCAAACATTACCAGAGTTAGATGATTTTCATGGGGAGGTTGCCAAACGATATAGCAAAATAGATTCAAACTCAGATAATAATTCTGAATATCAAGATCAAGACCCCGCAGATGTAGACACTGAGATTAACTATGTAGAAATACCTCATACGGCGATTTGTGTTGAAGTTCGAGATGGGCGTCTACATTTATTTTTACTTCCAATTAAAGCCATGGAGCATTACCTACATCTTATTGCAGTGATTGAGGCAACCGCAGAAAATTTATCAATACCGGTGGTCTTAGAAGGTTATGAGCCACCGCGTGATTACCGAATTGAACGCTTACTGGTAACACCTGACCCAGGTGTTATTGAAGTCAATATTCACCCAGCTAATAATTGGCAGGAGTTGGTTGATAACACGACCACCATATATAAAGTTGCAAGGGAATGTCGATTAGGTACTGAAAAATTTATGCTTGACGGTCGACATACAGGTACCGGGGGTGGTAATCATATAACGATAGGCGCTGCCACACCGTCTGATAGCCCTTTATTGCGACGACCCGATATATTACGTAGTTTGATAACTTATTGGCAACACCACCCCGGCCTCTCCTACTTATTTTCTGGGATGTTTATCGGTCCTACCAGCCAGGCACCACGAGTTGATGAGGGACGAGACGATGCCTTGTATGAACTAGAAATTGCTTTCCAGCAAATGCCAGAAGGAGAAGTACCAGAACCCTGGCTAGTGGATCGTTTATTGCGAAATTTGTTAGTCGATATTACCGGAAATACCCATCGTGCAGAGTTTTGCATTGATAAACTCTATTCCCCGGACAGCTCTACGGGACGATTGGGAATATTGGAATTACGCGCATTTGATATGCCCCCACATGCTCGCATGTCTTTAGTGCAAGCTTTATTGCTACGTACACTCATTGCCTGGTTTTGGGTAAAACCATATAAACATGATTTGGTACGCTGGGGCACTGAACTTCATGATCGATTTTTACTACCCCACTGCGTAAAAGAAGACATGCGTGATGTGGTAAAAGATTTACAAAATGCGGGTTATAACTTCCAACTGGATTGGTTGGATCCCTTCTTTGAATTTCGTTTTCCACATTACGGCGTCGTCATGGTTGATAACATGGAAATAGAATTACGTTTTGCGATTGAACCTTGGCATGTTCTTGGAGAAGAAATATCTAGCACAGGGACTGCTCGTTATGTAGATTCTTCTGTAGAACGGCTGCAATTACGCGTCACTGGGCTTACTGACTCTCGTCATGCCGTTGTTTGTAATGGTCGACGATTACCGTTAAGAAGTACCGGCCGTCGTGGTGAATATATAGTTGGTGTACGCTATCGTGCCTGGCAACCACCATCAGCGCTACACCCCACCATCAAACCGCACTCCCCATTGGTTTTTGGTATTGTGGACACTTGGAATAATCAGATTATTGGTGGTTGCAGCTACCATGTCTCTCATCCAGGTGGACGTAATCCTGAAGTTTTCCCGGTAAATGGATTCGAAGCCGAATCTCGACGAATTACTCGTTTTTGGGATTTTGGACATAACCCCGGTTTTGCACAAACTTCACTCGACCCATCTACTGATACTTCTTTGGGTTCAGTAGGTGAAGTTAAAACTGAATTGAATATAAAGCAACCAATAAACCTTACAGAAGAAGATCCTTCCGAAGAGTTTCCATATACATTAGACTTACGACGTTGGTCTAACAATTAATATAAATAATTGTTCAGTTTACAAGCGGAGTTAAGGTTTTTACATGTTTCAGAAACAGCAGCAAAATGGGTTTCAGCAAAAGCAACAGGAAGAAAGTGGTATTCAGTTCTATGCCACTCAACTCGGTACTTATGATGAAATGCAAACAAAACAAGGTAAGCCATTGCCTCACTGGGAATTTCTCATGCAGGCCCTGGATGAAATGGGTAGTGAAAATCTGGAACGTCGTCGTCAAGAAGCACACCGCATATTACAGGAAACAGGTGTTACTTATAATGTCTATGATGATCCCAATGAAACCACGAGACCGTGGGAATTAGATCCCGTCCCGCTACTAATTAGTAATGATGAATGGCTAAACATTGAGTCAGGTTTAGCGCAACGCGCAGAATTACTCAATTTAATTCTAAAAGATATTTATGGCCCGCAAACATTAATCAAGAAAAGACTTATTCCCTACGAATTAGTTTACGCTCATTTAGGATTTATACGCGCTTGTGTAAACTTTGAATATCCAGGTGCAAAACAGTTAATTTTACATTCAGCAAACATGGCTCGGGGTCCTGACGGGCAGATGTGGGTAATGGATGATCGTACCCAAGCACCTTCCGGAGCTGGATATGCGTTAGAAAATAGAACTGTGATGACCAGAACTTTTCCAGGTCTAATTCGAGATGCCCAAATTCATCGACTAGCGTCGTTTTTTCGCGGATTTCGCGAAGGACTTGCCGGCTTGGCAACTCACAATGTGGATGATCCTCACGTAGTTGTATTAACTCCCGGTCCTTATAACGAAACGTATTTCGAACATGCTTATCTCGCTTCTTACCTTGGGTACACACTCGCTCAAGGAGATGACTTAACCGTACGTGATGGTAAAGTCTGGATAAAATCTATTGATGGTTTACGACAAGTGGATGTCATTCTTCGCAGGGTTGATGATACTTATTGCGACCCACTCGCTTTGCGTTCTGAGTCACGATTGGGTGTCGCCGGTTTGTTAGAAGCTGTTCGTTTGGGCAACGTGGCTTTAGCAAATCCCATTGGCAGTAGTGTCCTCGAAAATCCTGCTTTATTCGCTTTTCTACCGGGTATTGCTAAACATTTTCTTGGGGAAGAATTAAAACTGCCTTCAGTCGCAACCTGGTGGTGTGGTCAAGAAAAAGAACGAAAATTTGTACTTAATAATTTGAATAAAATGGTAATAAAATCAATTAATCGATCCGCTAATTCCCACACTATATTTGGGGAAAAATTAAGTAAATCAGAAATTGAAAATTTGTCTCGACTTATAGAGGCAAAACCACATATGTTTGTAGGTCAACAGCAAGTCAGTTTTTCCACCGCACCATCTTTAGTAGCAGGAAAAATAGAACCACGTCATGCAGTTATTCGTACATTTTCCGTCGCCAAAGGTAATAACTATTCCATTATGCCTGGCGGATTGACGCGCATTGCAGCCGAAAAAGATTCTTACGCAATATCGTATCAGTCCGGTGGAGTGAGCAAAGATACCTGGGTAACAGCACAAGAGCCGGAAAAACACATTAGTTTATGGTTGCAGCCTCAGAACAACCAAACAATAAAATCACTCACTGGTGCGTTACCGAGTCGCGCTGCTGATAATTTGTTCTGGGTTGGGCGCTACGTTGAACGAGCAGAAGGTGCAGCCCGTCTGTTAAGGTCGGTTTTACTTAAACTGCGCGAAGCTCGCGAAATAAAAGACCCCAATGACGTAAAATGCCTCCACTACATGTTACGCGCACTAACACACGTAACTGCTTCTTATCCTGGTTTTACCGGTAAAGACGCTGAGATAAAACTGGAAAATCCGCGTGAAGAACTCCTCGCACTTGCAAGGGATCCAAAACACGAAGGCAGTATTGCATCTACACTGCAAGCATTCAGCTACTCAGCATTTACGGTGAGAGACCTGTGGTCACTCGATACCTGGCGGATGGTCGATGAAATTCAAAGTAATTGGCGATCGACTGCTATGGAGCGTAAAATTAGTATCAGCGCGTTGCAAAGTGGCCTTGACGAGCTGATTATGAATCTACTAGCATTCAGTGGTTTAACCATGGAAAGTATGGTGCATGAATCTGGTTGGGTTTTATTGGATACCGGCCGACGAATAGAACGCGCTTTACATACCATTTCACTTATACGTACCACCTTAGTACCCCGCCATGATCCTGCAGTTGAAAGCCAAATATTGGAAGCAGTTCTTGCAACCTCAGAAAGCGTCATTACCTTTCGTCGGCGTTATCGTGCTTTTATGCAATTACCCAACGTACTTGAATTATTATTGATGGATGAGAAACATCCTCGAGCGCTAGCCTATCAGCTTAACCAAATTCAACAGCATATTTCTGCTTTACCAAAAGATAGCCATATCCAGCAATTGCGTGAGGACCAACGCTTGATTCTGGAAGCTTATACAAATATTCGTCTGGCAGATTCTGTAAACCTTGCGAAATATGACGACGATGATGGAATATATACAAATCTGGATGAGCTATTGGAAACGACAACAGATTTACTCTGGAAATTGTCTGATACCATCATTCAAACTTACTTCAGTCATATTCAAAGTTTGAATTTACAGAGCTCTACGCCCATAGCTCTAGAGGATGTCATATGAATTATCGCATTGTCCACATTACGGAATACAATTATAGTGGTCTGGTTGGGTTGTGTCACAATGAAGCACGTTTAAAACCTAGAAATTTGCCTAATCATAAATGCCTTAGCAGCTACATCAGCATCAACCCCATGCCTAAGGACTTCCATGAACGCTTAGACTTCTATGGCAACATGGTTTCCTATTTTTCAATTCAACAACCTCACGAAAAATTAACGATCACTGCAACCAGTGAAATATCTGTTTTATCTCAACGCAATATATTTGAAGTGAACAATACACTAGCTTGGGAAAAGGTTGTGCTACGTTTACAAAGCGATCGAACAACTGAAATTTTTAATGAACTACAATACACGCTGGATTCTCCTATGGCAGAATCCACTGCGGCGCTTAAGGAATATGCCCTCGAATCTTTTCCACCGGGAACACCACTATTGCGTGCTGTTGAAAATCTCATGCAACGTATTTTCTCGGATTTCACTTATGATCCAGGATTTACCAGTATTGCCACACCCTTATCTGAGGTCTTAGAGCATCGTCGTGGTGTTTGTCAGGACTTTGCTCATTTGGCCATTGCTTGCTTGCGATCCTTAGGATTAGCGGCACGTTATGTTAGCGGATATATTGAAACATTGCCCAACGAAGGTGAAGAAAAACTGATTGGCGCCGATGCCTCACATGCCTGGTTTTCCGTATATCTGCCTGACATTGGCTGGGTGGATTTCGATCCTACCAATAATCAAATGCCTATGGACAGACATATCACTGTCGCCTGGGGCAGGGATTTTAATGATGTCACACCGCTTAAAGGAATTGCATTTGGTGGCGGGCAGCATAAATTGAATGTTTCTGTGGATGTTAGGAATTTGGGTTGAATCTTTGCTTCTTTCGCAAATAGGAAAAAAATTAAAATCCAGTTTTCCCGAGACGGATTTATGCAGCCAAAAAATAAAGTAACTCCGTTGGTAATTTATTCCGTTTAACTGAGTATTTTCATTCCTCTTTAACTTTGATGCAGGCCTCGTCAAGTTTCCAACATTTTCCTGCGCATATTTTATAACTAAACACTTTTTCTGGTTTTAGTGAATAGTCTATTCCTTATAATTTAACTCCAAAGTTTATAAACCTAGTTCGGTTAAACCCGGATGATCATCAGGTCGCCGACCAAGTGGCCAGTGAAACAGGCGTTGGTCAGTATTAATTTTTAAGTCATTAATACTGGCGAAACGTCGTTGCATTAAACCGGCCTCGCTAAATTCCCAATTTTCATTTCCGTAGCTGCGAAACCATTGGCCAGAAATATCATGCGACTCGTAGGCAAATCTTACGGCGATGCGATTTCCCTGAGTTGCCCAGATTTCTTTGATTAATCGATACTCTAATTCTTTTGCCCATTTCTGTTGCAAAAAAACAAGCACATCTTCTCTACCCAGAGGAAAATCCGTTCGGTTACGCCATTGAGTATCTTCGGTATACACTTGAACTACGCGGTTAGGGTCGCGACTGTTCCAGGCATCTTCCGCCATGCGAACTTTTTGCGTTGCGGTTTCTAGTGTGAATGGCGGCAGCGGCGGTCGTGTCTCACTGGGCGTGTTCATTTAACTCTCCATTATTTTAAAGAAATATCTAAACTCAATAGTCCACAAAAAAGTTTACTGCATTGATCATTTGCACCCGCAGGTGTTTCGAATCAATCATTCACCATGAAACATTGTCCAAGTCAGGTCGGGGCACATAAGATGTCAATTACTACACTTTACGACATCCGCTTACAAGGCTAAATCTCTACAGACGCCAATGAATCATAAGCATGGCGCAACCAGATTTTAGCGCGCTGACGTTCCAGCAATCCTAACTTTAACGAGCCATCACTCACTGTATTTTGCGCAGCCCAAAAGCTTGCACTCATGGCATCAATTTTATTCATCACTGTTGGGTGTAATTTTTTCAAACTAATAATCTTACTTTCAAACGCCAGAGCGCGATCTTTTTCATCGGATTGATCAAATATTTCAAAATTATCACCGCGAACCTCATTCAGGACCAACACATATTTTATGTTGGGATCGTATTTATCAAACAATGGTCCAATCAGATCAACTGAATCTTTACCTGAATCCATTACATTCCAGTAGGTAATAGATATACCCAGCTCAGTAGTGAGCTCCAAAACACCAGATTCCTCAAGCCATTTAACAAATGGTTCAAAGGTTTGAGCTGCTAGATCAACTAAAATATGTCGATCACTGTCTTCGACAGCTGCTTCAATAATAGCGTCGAGACTTTCAAAAACATCCACTTTGGTAGGTACTGCATAATCCGAATAGAATCGTAGCAATGAACCGTGGGAACGATCAGTATCAAAAGCGCAAAATGGCATTTTATGATCAATCATATATTGTGCGAGAAGACGAGCCACAACAGATTTTCCGACACCGCCCTTTTCACCACCAACTAAATGTATATTAGCCATTTTTACTCCGTAGAACTTTGTTTATTACTTAAATAATTGAAAATAAATTATACATTTTTATGTTTAAATAGATTTGAAAATTTCTGGACAATCTCATATCAGTCTGGCGGACCATCCAGTAGCGTAACCTGAACATCCATGCTACTGAAAAGTGCCGGAGGACCAAACTGTTGATATATCGCTACATCAGCTGCATCTCGACCATAGGCCACCGCAAGCCGTCCACCACGAAGTATGGCATCCGTCGGATCAAAGGTATACCAACGCCCTCCTACATACGCCTCAAACCATGCATGTAAGTCCATAGGATATAACCCATGAAAAAAACCAACTACTAAGCGAGCGGGTATGCTAATACTACGACATAACGCTATACCAAGATGTGCCAAATCACGACATACTCCTTCACCCTGAAGATTCACTTCAATTGCGGATAGTGGAAATGAACTTGACCCAGGTGTATATCTTATGGCATCTCGAATCCAGTCACTAATATGATGCACCTGATCGTAGCCAAGTGGCACACCATATACGATCTCTTGCGCTAAGTTTCCGAATCTATCAGATTCGCAGTAACGACTTGGTAGCAAATAAGTTAAAATTGAATCCGGTAGATTTTTCACATCGACAAAAAAGGCACCAGGAGATTTATCCACCACATCAGAAACTAATACCTCTGCAGTAGTATGTATAGAAAACTCTCCCACCGGAGCAACCATTCGTTGACAAAGATTACCAAAGATATCGGTATATTCCTCAACCCTAATACTGGGTGATAGAGTATAAGCTTCTCTCGCAATCCACTGCTGTAAACCACTACGAGGGCGTAACATAAGTATCAACGGAGTTAATTCGCCCATTTGAAAATTGAGATTACATGTAGCGCGGATCCACATTACTATTTTGCCTTTACTAACTAATACAATTAGTTCAATCACTACAACATGTTTTGAATAGCAAAGTTTACCATATAAATTATAAATTCTAAGAGTTCGAAAAAATGGGTTCTAATTAATTATCGAAAACAGGAAAGATTAGTATTTTAATTAAAGATAAAAAGCGCCATATTTGTGCTACACTAATTCAAGCCGCTCCAAAAAGGTGCAAAAAATTAGTTGCACAAAAATAAATAGTTATAAGACCTTGCGTTTAAAGTACTGGACCATTTTTTTACAATTTGGAATAGCTTGTGCAGATCAATTGTTTTATAGATTTATTATATGGAAACAATTAAGCGTATGAGTCAATCACTTAATTTTAATCGTCGTGGAGACAAAGAAAACTCTCCATTTTTTGAGTCTTACTTAGTTCGTTTACTCGAGGAACGTGATCGTATTGGACTAACAGATATGATTCATGAAATTGATGCCATCATGTTAACAGTTGACCCTGGGCACTCAATTCCCTATATCGCTGAACTAAGTTTAATGACCCCATATCATTATCTAGTCACACTGGAAAGTGAGAATCACTGGACGCATATACTACGTATTGATTTACAATCACCCGATATCTTATTACGTGAGGTTAAGGATGCCAATACACATGGAATTTTTCGTTCTTTGAATTCTGTATATCCCATAGGTAATGTGAAACCAAATAGTCGCTATATGGGTGAAATTTTTCATGTCAATGATTTACATGGTGTAACTACTTTGCAGGCAGAACGAGAGTTTCGATTTTTTTCACAAGATGATGTGAGAAAACTGGAATTACCTGGAAATTTGGCAATTAGTAAACCATCCCCCTATACGCACAATATTACCGCATATATGGAACGAGATCCGAATGAAAGTCGAGTCTATTCACTTGGGATAAGCGAAATAAATAGTGAAGTTCAAGATGCTTATTTAGCCGCAAAAGAACTTCAAAAAAAATTGAACATAGACGATTTAATTCAACCTATTGACCATCTTGCAACACGTATTTATAGTCAGAACCGAGAAGTCGCAATCTTAGAGTGGCTTTCTTTAACCAGTTACTATTACTGGGGGTCTTACGATATCAAAGATCAGAATTCATCAACCAATGTAACAAAAAGTACGCATTATTCTGAGGAATCTCGAAGCCCTGCAAAAGTATTCACTGCTAACAATACGCCTTATTTTGTCAATCATCTGGAAAAACTCCCCTCTCCAACTGAAACATTTGTGAGAAATTATGGACCCCGCTTACATCATATTGCTTTGAGTGTAGCTGATGGTGAACGAAACACTATTGAAAATATTCAGTTTGTTGTTGATCAAATAAAACATGCGGGTCGTGATTTTTTGCTGGATGTCATCGGATCAAAAGATGAAGGACTAAAACAAATTTTTTCTAGTGCATCTGAGCATTCTTCTTTAATCATCGAATATGTACAACGATATGGTGGATTTGAAGGGTTTTTTACCAAAGAAAACGTGGCCGAGCTAACCTATGCGGCAGGTGTTGAAGAAGAACTTGTTATATTGCAAAGTAACAATTCAATATCCCGTTAAATTTGTTTAAAATGACACTTTCATCAAACTTAGAAGTATTACCATGCGCTTTAAAAAAATAATCCATGATTATTTCATAATAAATACTAATATCTGAGGATTAATTAGCTGTGCTAAAATCGTATTACATTAACCAATTCCATAATACAGGTACGAGTATGGCAGTAATTAATGCATTTAAACCCATCGCTAATCCAGAAAAAGCCGCAGCAACTTCCCCCATATAAACAGCTCGTCCAGTACCTATACCATGCGATGCAACGCCCATAGCCAAACCTTGTGCTACAGAATTTGTAACACGTAATTTTTCAAGCAACCATGGCCCCATAGAAGCACCTAATATCCCGGTTAGTATAACCAAAACTGCTGTTAAAGATGGCAACCCTCCCAGTTGTTCTGAGATACCCATCGCGACAGGTGTTGTAATAGATTTTGGCGCAATCGAAATTAATGTTTGCTCTCCTACATCACCTAACTTTGCAATTAACACTGCTGACACCATTGCTACTAATGATCCTGTAACAATTGAGAACATTAACGCCAAAGGATAACGCTTAAGCAAAGATAATTGGCGATACAAAGGAATAGCGAGTGCCACTGTTGCCGGTCCTAATAGAAAATGCACAAATTGCGCACCTTCGAAATAAACTTCGTAAGATGTATTTGTCCACGTAAGAAGCGCAACAATAATCAACACAGTAATTAATACTGGATTGAGTAATGCACGTTTACCAAGCTTACGATATAACAACCTGGCCAATACAAATAAAGTTACTGTAATAGTAAGATGAAGTAATGGAGATGCACTAAGATAAACCCATAAAGCAGCGACATTATTATTCATCTTGTAGATTTCTCTCTTTTCTATCAATACGAACAATAAGCCTTTGCATCATTAGTCCAGTAATACCCAAAGCGAGTAGTGTACTAAGAACTAATGAACTTGTCACCGGCAGCCATTCCTCTCCTAATAATGTTAAGTGTGTCATGACACCTACACCAGCAGGTACAAACAAGAGCGAAAGCTGATCTAACAAGCCTTTTGTTGCGATATCAAGTGACTCAGGTACACTGCCATAACCCACCAGCCCTAAAAACATAATTATCATTCCTACCACAGGTCCAGGCAAAGGCAAGCCCAGGCCAACCACTAATAACTCTCCAAACAACTGACAGACTAGTAGCATAGCAACAGCTTCAAGCATTTCGGTATCTCCTAAGATAGTTATATATCTATTGTAGCCAATTTTAACTTAGCAACGAAAAAATATTTGACCCCATCTCTAACGCATACTTGCAGTGTGAAATATTCAAATTAACTAATCTGAGAAATATCAAGCTCGGTATTGTTAACAATACTAAAAAACTTTGTTAAAAAAATATTAGCTCAATTCTGCCTTGGATTATAGAAATGAAATTCATGAAACATTACTGACGATGTTAACAGGGATTAGATTATGTGTCGGGCTTAGAATGTATATACTATGCGCTGTTTAAATAGGTTACACAAATAAATGGGATATAATGCACGACTTTATAAGCCAAAATAATTTATATTTCAAATAAGCAACCTAACCTAAAGGATCAGCACCAATAGTTCCATGTAAGCTAGCCAAATAATGATCATTTGAAACAACTGCTAAACCGTCTTTAGCGTTGCTCAACAGGATATTCATTTCAGTTTTTATACTTGAATCTTCATAGCTGTGTAAATTTGATTCTACATACGCCACATGCTTTTGCCAAAGTTTAATGTCGCGTTGTTGTTTTACTACTAACCGCTGTTGATACCAGTCACTCGCTAATAAATATTCTTTGGTGAACATATTGCGTATACCCGAATGATTGATATCCATGCCCTTATATTCACCGAATACCATGATATGTAACAGTGCAGTCAAAGGTGGGCAGGCAAGCTCTATGGTGCCATCATCAAAATAACGCTTCGCTACCCGTAATTGTGCATCAACGAGATAGTTAATGCCATCAACAAATATCTTCATACTCTGCAATTCCGGCTTAAGCATAGCTTCGTCAAATACATCCGTTGGATTGTCGAAAATTTTTCCGAAGTATGCATGAACAAAACCTTTACTGATCCGATATCCAAGGCGACTAGCTAAAATCCTTTTACCTTCATATTCAAAATCATCAATCTTTTCCAGATAGCCTTTTTCAATAAGTAATTTAGGATCACGATCATTTAAGGATAATCGACACCAAATTTCAGGAATAAGTAAACTAATATCGTGATCTACCCGATGATCGGGGCCGACGGTTCCTGCTGCAGAGCTAAAACCATCGAAACCACAAAGAATGAATGATACTAATGCATTATTAAGGTCAGCAGTTGAACTCAGTGCATTAAACGGTCCTTTGGTTAAAGCACCTTCAGAGCCCAATCCCGTAGTTGAAGGCGATTTTCCGGTGACACTACAAATAAAATCCATAAATAATTCTGGAAGTTCCTGAAAATGTATAGGATTAAACACCGCTAATGCGGGAATATTTTTTTCCGGATCTGGTGAATTATTTCGTCGCCCCTGCAATACAGCATTGACTGGCACATCTAACGCATCTTTTAGGCTAATTCGTTTGTTTAATCGGGCGCCAACGTGCGCTATATAAGTTTCTTTTTGATTGGAAATATCAGATCGCAATTGTAGATAACGTACATTGGGTGAAGGCACACCGTTAACTAGACGAGGATGAGCTGATGAAACCAGATACGCTGACTGTTTTTTTTCTGCAACCGTTCTAATCAGATCTTGCATTGGCTGGGTAAATTCACAGAAACTTATTATGTTTTCCACCAACTCTACAGCGTCTGGGGTAGTTAAAGGCTCAAAATTGGAAATAAAGTTTCCAGGTTTAGCCAGATCCAACTCAGTTTGTTTATCCAAACCACGATAAATTGCATCGTCTGGACGCTGAAACAAGTAACTCTCACAATTCTGAATTATTTTAACACTGGGATTCTGGATATCAGTACTAAGGTAATCAAGTTCCTCAGTTGGAACAGTAACCGATGCAGTTATGTCATCTGCCATTTGCACTTTTTGTGAAGCAATAAAGTCTTGACGTAACTTGTGCAAGCGCCACGAGCCATCGCTTTGTCGCCCAACGCGTAAATAACTACCAACCAGTTTTCGTCCATTATATCTCAATTCATGACCAGGAAACCCATTGACGGTATCTACAGAAAAATGCTCACGCCAGTTATTACCCCACTCCTGCCGATAAAAACGTTTAATGATAAAAACCAAAGCACGAATATGTTGTGGTATTGAGTTCAACCACACATTGTATTCCGATGTATAAACTCTTTCCGAAGGTGTGAGTAACCGAATCACAGAACCTGGTGAACGTTTTTCACTTAAAAGTAAACGTGTATCTATTATGTCTGGGGGTACACGAAAACGATTGGAGTAATCTTTATCAAAGATAGTTTGAATGGCGTCCATATCACACTGTAAATCATCTACATAAAGTGAGCCTCCGATAATGGCGTCAGAAATAGACTTAGCAATTTCTGATTTACCACCCCCTGAAACCGTACTCGGCTTGTGGCACAAGGTACCTTCCGCTTCTGTGCCTATCAAACGCCAGGTCGGTGCATGAGGGTGTTTTTCAAGGTTAATCTTGTAACCACTAGGAAAGATATAAGTATGGCCTGCTAATAGTTTTATCTGTTCTATTTTCTGTTCGTTTTCCCACTTTATGGTTTGATCGTAAAGATTTAAATTAGCATTTTCGGGTATATAAACAATATCAGAATATTCTGAGTCGATTCCATACCCTTCTGCTCGCATATCTAGTTTGTCACCGAGCACTTTTTGAGTATCTTCCATAGTATGACCGTCTGTATCAATACGGCTGTCAATTTCAAACTGCTCACCTAGGTTATAACTGGCAAAAGCGAGTGCCGCACCTGAATGTTCTTCTTCACAACCACCATACAAGTTCGCTGAATAACTGATTTGTGCTTTGATTTCTTTTTTACTATAGCCAAAATAATTGTCTGCAATAATAGTAACAATTATTCCGCTATCGTCTCTGCATGTTATTTTGAATGCCTGTCCATCATTATAACATTGCTGCTCATCTGACCAGCACATGTTATCGCGTCGTTGCCGTTCACTAGCCTGATCATAAGATGGCAAACCCAGTTCTTTTTTTGTCATACTGGTCAGATGAGGCGCCAGAATCACACAACCACTATGACCCGTCCAATGCTCAATGTCATAAGCAGCATCATTGTCCCACTTAAAGGGATTACCCGCATTACCAAAAATTCGTTCTACAAAATCCAGATTAGCCACCAGGCAACCCGGTGCAAAGAATCTGACTTCCATACTTTTGTGTTCACAATAACCCGCAACTCTTGGGCTAACTACAGGCCGTAGTAATAAAGAAACCCATAGTTCATCGGGATCTTCTTCTTTACTGGTGAAAGGCAATTGCAGTAAATTTCTTGGCGGTTTAACTGCGGCGCTTAGCAAAGCATGAAAGGTATTAACAGGGACTGCACTTTTTTCATAGGGTATTGCCATACCACCTTCAACAATGTGAAACACGCCTTTTGTTGTACGTCTGTCATTGACAGGATTGTGTAAGACTCCCTGCTGAACACGGTATGAGCTAATGTATTGAGATGTAAACTTTTCACTGTCTTTCGGGAGAGATAATTCCTCAGCTACGCCCGGATTGTTAAGTAAAAAACTATCCACTGGTAAAACCGGATTATCAGTCAAACCGTGACGAGCAAAATAATTATTAAGAAAATTTTGAATACGGCTATCTGCAGGGCATTGTGAACGCTGTTGCTTGTGTTGTATATGAAATCTGTCACGCAAATAATCGGCTATTGCGGTATCTTCGTTATCGCTATCGGATATACACCCCTGCTTGCCAAGTGCAGCCAGTTGCAGATTTATTTGGCGAATTAAACTTGGTCTATCGAATTTTAATACACGACTTTGCATTTGGTACGCCTCAGTTTTTGCACAGTAATTTTCACAACTTTAAGTCGTTGATAATTATAACTGCGTTTATTATTGGAAATGGATTGGATACTTAAATTATTTAGTGGCGAAAACTATGCCATTTTTAAATTTGAGTTTATTCAGACAGTTACAGATTTTTTATTTCATAAAACTAAATTGTCGCACCATGCTTGTGCAGGAAATGAAAGTAAGGTATATCTAATTGTGCAAAATTGTCACGATGTAATCGGCAATTAAAATTTTGTATATGAATACCTAAGAATTGACTATAAAAGAATCTTTCTTCCCTTAGCTAGACCGAGAAACTAGAGACTAAATATCAAGTGAGCAATTATTCTGTTGGCATGACTAGCCATAAAACTTGTGTGAATGACAGCAGGCACCTAATCGCATTAAGTATTTTCCAATTAACAAATGAGTCTGAAGCAGGTAAATTAACTATGCTCGTTTTTCATCCTGCTCAAAAATTAGTTTAAACAACTTTTCTCGCTCAATTTTTAATATTTGAGCTGCTTTATTATCGCTCACACTGCTAGCAAACTCGTCTAGCTTCTCAAAGGATACGCCGAATTTCAAATATTTTTCCGCGCCGGGAAGTGACTTTAACTTTTCATAAGGTGTCATCATGTTTTTATATTGATAAACTTTTCGCTGCTTACCTTTATTATCCATTTTTGTCTCAGGAAAAAAACAGGGACGGTGATAATTGATGTACGGAAAAAGATAATCCAAACTAAATTGATTCATCTCCTGCGCCCATTTTTGTTTGATGTGTTGATATCCAAATTGTTTTCGAACAACGGAGGCATTTTTACTTTCAACCTGAGCGTTGTCATTCGTTTGACGAGAACGTGATTTAGTAAACTCAATTAAGTTTTTTTCTAATAATTTTGCGACTGTTTTGTTAATGTATTCTAAACCATTATCTGAATGAAATCCTTTCATTTCAAATGGAAAGGAAATTAACATTTGTTCGAGTATTGGTATCAGGAAACGCTCACTGATTTTCTCAATTGAGCATACCACCTCAAACTGAGTTATTTCATCAACCGCATTGATATGATAGACGCCTTTCTGTCCGTCTAAATCGCCTTGATGCACCGTATCGATCCGGATATAGCCTGGTTGCCCCTTAGGTTGCGGTTTCCGTCGTTCACCAATGGCCAATTTTCTTGATTGTGTTTTTGTAAAGTTTCGTCGTTGTCGTTGATAACCTATAGAAGCTCTTAAACTATACAAATGTGACACAGATATTGTCGCTAAGTTTTGGTATTCTAATTCACCAAAAATGTGATAGGCACGTTCACAAAGCTTTTGAATGACATGGCCGCACGGCGTATCATGTTGCTCGTCTGTTTTTGCTAATAAGCGAATATCTTTTTCTGTATACTTACGAGAAAATCCTTGGCTACGACAGGGCTCCCATTTGATTCGACCTGTTTTTTTATATTGAGAAATTAATCGTATGAGTTGCTGACGGGAATAACCAGTCACTTTCATTAGAAAGCGAGTAATTATTCCTTTATCACTTTTTAAACAAGTGACATATTGAAATCTTATTAATATTTTTTGTATAAACCGATATCGCTCAGATTTGTCTCCCAGTACAGAAAAGGCGATAGCTTGATTACCCTGCAGGAAGTCTTCTAAGGATTTTATGGTGTTTAATTTATCTACATTCATGATCGTTTCCATTTATAGATCATGAACAGAAATTGAGCTTATTTCACCTTTTTAGACTCATTTCATTTTGGAAACAAGGGCATGCTTCAGACTCATTTGGTATTGGACAAGTCTCATTATTCAGTAAACTTATATCCCTGTGGTACAATCAAAATTCCTTTAACGCTAATAGTAAAACGCACTCGTTATCTTTTTCCTTATCTACACCATCCATTCACCTTCAGGAATTTCAACATCTTTATCGATAATACAATTTTTTAGCACAACACCCCCACCTATCTTAACATTAGTGAAAATCAAAGAGTTTTCAATAGAAGCTTCATCATAAACTAAATGTGCTGCTGATCCCGTCATGCATCGGGTACCGCAACTTGGATAAAGACCGCGTTTCTTACAAAAGAATGCGACTCTTTTTTCATGCTGGCAGTCACTACAATGCAACCGTAAAAAGACGTTGATTAATATACCAAAATCAAGAAAAGCATCGAATTCTTTTTTGACATAAGCCGGTAGATCATATTCAGTTTCCATTTCAACTTGCACATAAAACGTTCCAATGTGATTTTAAACAAGCTTTTAAAGACTGGTTTTTTCAGGTCGGCGTCTTTCGTAATAAACCTGTGCCAAGCCTATTTTGGGTAGTCCTGTGACCATGGGTCTTGTTTTTGTTGTTATTATTTATACTGTAAAGATATACAGTATATCGATTACTCGAAAAGATGTTTTTATACACCTAAAAACGGTTTGAACCAGTGATTTAGTGCGGGTAATTTATAGGCGCCTTCGATGGCATTTTGATCTTGCCAATCGAAATGCTGTTTTCGGGGGTAAATTTGAACGAGAAAATTGATTTCCTGAATGGCTACTTTTTGGAAATTACTCAAGGTATTTCGTTTTACGCGTATGGCTGTAACTTGGCTAGAAATTCTCATCCAATATTTTCCATTAATGTCCGTATATGGACTCCTCCTCGTTTGCAAGTAATCTGTTTGTGGCAGCTGGCTCGACTGCATACGTATATCCGGCCTCTTGAGGTGGCATACATAAATGCCGGGCCATAATGGGTTGTTCG
>Ga0316207_10001040_pt1 | contig 37252 bp, 39 predicted proteins | sample 6weekpyrite_MG_FD_204943 | JGI IMG/M metagenome (GOLD analysis project Ga0316207, IMG submission 204943) | Microbial mat bacterial communities from mineral coupon in-situ incubated in ocean water Damariscotta River, Maine, United States -... | ecosystem: Environmental > Aquatic > Marine >... | reverse complement strand
GGCGAAATTCAACATTGTTGTAGTTGGCTTTTTGCGCATTGTTGCGGGCTTTGGAGATCATTTCCGGTGTCATGTCTACACCAATTACTTTGCCGGTGTTGCCAACTTCATTGGCGGCAAGAAAAGCGTCGAAACCACCGCCGCTTCCCAGGTCTACTACTATCTCGCCCGCCTGTAATGCGGCAAGTACATTTGGATTGCCACAACCCAGGCCCATGTCGGCACCTTCTGGCACGTTAATTAAATCGGCTTCGCTGTAGCCCAGGCGGGTTGAAATTAACTGGTTGATTTTGTCATCGTCTGAAACACCGCAGCAGCTGCTGGCAACTCCACAGCAATCGCCCTCATTGTTAGCTTCTGCTACTTTGCTATATGAGTCCCTTACGTTATTGCGTATTTCATCTGCCTGCTGGTTATTCATTCGTTGCTCCTGAACCTTAAGCTGATTCTTTAATGTGAATTTGTTGATACTTTATATAGTCTTCAGGTGTGTCTATATCCCAAAGTGTGGCAAGTATGTTCACATTATAATTTGTTGCGTTAATATTCTGAAGACTTTGTTCTAAAACTTTATCTGTGCCCCAGTCTATATTGCTAAAAACCGTATCACTAACCTGGGTTGCTCCTACTAAAACATAGCCCCCATCTTCAGAAGGGCCGTAGACCATTTCATGTTTATCTAGCTGGTTAAATGCCTGTTCAATATAATCTTTGTCCATTATAGGGCAGTCGGTGCCAATTAAAACGGCTTTTGAATAACTTTTTAGCGAGTGTTGCAGCGCGTGGTGCATGCGTTCTCCCAAATCGTCACCCTTCTGTAAATAAATTTTCCTGGCATATTTCTGTTTTATTTCAGTGATGAAAGGGTGATTTAAATCGGGGTAGGTGTAAATAACAATATCAGTTTTATCAAGTGATTTGATATTGTCCAGGCATGACCTAACCAGTGACATATAAAATTCACTCGCGGTCTCTGCACTCATGTAGGGTATTAGTCGAGTTTTACATTGCCCCGGTATCGGGGCCTTAATAAATACAATAAGCTGCTGATCGTTTTTTAGTTGTTTTGTTTTATGCATTGTTCTTATACGCTTTTGCTAGTTTTGTTGGAGATACGCCTAGAAAATAACTCAGTCTTAGTCGCCACATTAATAAAACCGTTTTTATAATTCCTGATTTTTCCCAGCGTCTGCTGGATGTTATAAGAAAACTTTTACTTATACATACAGGTCTGGAAATTTTTAGTAGACGTTTACTTAATTCAATATCTTCCATTAATGGAATATCGGCGAAACCGTTAAGTTTTAGAAAACTATTTTTAATAACAAAAATCCCCTGGTCACCGGTTGCTACGCCACTAACACATGAGCGTTTATTTATAAACCAGGCAATAACTTTATATGTTAAAGAAGTGTTACTTAATCTGATATCAAAACGTCCCCATATTCTACCAGATTCAGACAGTGCGCCTGTGATTAAGTTTGCAAAATCTGCAGGTATTATTGTATCCGCATGTAAGAAGCATAGAACGTCACCACTTGCAAGTCTTGCGCCCGCATTCATTTGTTTTGCCCTGCCGGGCTGGGTGTTTAATATATGGTCAACTAAGTTAGTTGCAAGCTGAGGTGTGTTGTCACTGCTACCGCCATCGCAAAGAATTATCTCATGGCCACCGTTACGTAGCTCCTGTAGTTTTGACAGGGTGTTGGTGATGTGCTCTGCTTCATTGAGGCAGGGGATTATAATCGATAATTTAAGGGCTTTAGTTTTTTTATGCATAAAAGATCAGGGGGATTGCATAGGAATAATTCCTGGGAAACTATCCCATGACTATTAGCTATGAAAATTAATCCAGTAAATTAATCTGAATAAAAACATTGTTAATTTCAACTTAGTGCGCCACCACAGCTAGAGCCACTGCCCGCGGTGCATCCATAGCAATGCTCACCCACCTGAATCGGTGTATTTTGTAAGTTGCTTAAATTTAATTCAGATATGTGTATTTTATTTTTCTGATTAATTGCTGTGGGCATATCGAGCATCTGGTTAAAGTCACAATCATAAATAAAACCTTGCCAGTCTATACTAATTAAATTTCGGCACATTACCGTTTGTAAATTCTCATTTGAGTGAGATGCTTTTAGCAGGTTTATATAACTATCAAATTCCCCTTTACTTACCAGGGTGCTGCCAAAGCGCATAATCGGCATATTGGTTAGTGTGTAAAGATTGCTAAACTCAATATTAAAATCGTTACGAAGTTTTTCCCTGTATTCCTGTTCAAGTGAAATCTGTGATGGGGGTAAAAAAGCACCCATGGGGTTATACATTAAGTTTAAGGTTAAGCCACTGTCTTTTTTTCCGTAACCCAGTGCATTTAATTTTTGTAGACCGGTAATGCTGCCATCAAACACGCCTTTTCCCCGTTGTTTGTCTACATTATCTTTGCTATAGCAGGGAAGTGATGCAACGACTTCAACCTGGTTTTCTGCTAAAAATTCTGCCAGGCCCTGTTGGCCTTCTTCATTTAATATGGTTAAGTTGCAGCGGTCAATTACCGAGACATTTAGTTTGCGTGCCCGGGTGACCAGGTGGCGGAAGTGTTTATTAAGTTCAGGTGCACCGCCGGTTAAGTCGAGTTTTTCTAACTTGTTATTTTCTATGAAACTTAAAATGTCATTAATGTGTTCTAAGCTCATTGTTTCTGTGCGTTTAGGTCCGGCGTTTACATGGCAATGTTTGCAGCTCTGGTTGCAGGTGTAGCCCAGGTTAACTTGCAGTGTGTCGAGTTTGCTGCGGTTTAAATCTGGGAAATTAGTTTTTAATAAACGTGTTTTAGTGTCATGCATGATTAATCAATTTTTTCTATTTAATTATTTTCAAGGGGGTAGTTGTGTTTGTTCCAGTCTGTCATGCCCATGCGCACAACCTGTACATTTTCAAAACCAAGGTTTGTTAGTATTTTTGCCGCCTGGCTTGAGCGCTTATCAGTTCGACAAATGGTAACAATATTTTTGGCTTTATAGTCAGTTAATTCTTCAGCTCGTTGTTGTAATTCTTCAAGGGGTAATAACCGGGCCTGTGCTATGTGCCCCTGCTCACCATTGAAGTCAGGTTGCTTTCTTACGTCCAGTAAAAGTATATCCTTTTTTTGATCGAATTGTGATTTAAGTTCTTCAACGCTCAGCATATTAACTTTGCGAAATTTGTTAACCAGACGAGGTATAAAAATTACAATAGCTAGCAAGGCCAGTGCTAACAGGGCTTTTTTAATCAGGTCTTCACCTCCGGTTGCGGCTTCTTTGCCAATATAACCAATATAGGTATAGGCCAGTGCGCCGGGTAGCATAAAAATAAATGATGCAATGGTGTATTGCGAGAAACTTATTTTAGTTAGCCCTAATGCGTAGTTAAGCAGGTTGAAAGGAAACAGGGGAACCAGGCGGGTAAAGGCAACAAAACGCCAGCCTTCACTTTCTACCCCTTTTATGAGTTGCTGTATTTTTCCCTCGGCTTTATTGGCTACCCAGTTTGATGCCAGATAGCGTGAAATTAAAAATGAAATCGCTGCACCTATGGTGGCACCCGTTAAGCTATAAAATGTGCCCCATATCGGGCCAAAAAGTGCGCCGCCTAATAGGGTGAGTAATGAGCCGGGTAAAAATAAAACTGTACTAATAATGTAGGTTAATATAAATACAACCGGCGCTGCATTGCCAGCATTTTCAATCCAGTTTTGCAGGCTGCTCGGGTCAAGTTGGTCGCGATAAAAAAAACCAGCTGCAATCGCTATTGCGATTATTGAAAACAGGCTAATGCGTTTTAACTTTGTCTGCATAATTCACTCATAATAGCTTTAATTTAATCTTCTGGCTGGTCGTTGCTGTTCCATTCACGACGATTTATAGTGTAGCCCTTAATTTTGCCAATGAATGGCAAGATTAATAAACCATGTAACCAGGTGGTTTGTTGAGGCTGGGTAAAGCCCCTAATGCCAATGTTCATACCAACCTGTCCTTTACGTGGCTGCTCGCGATAGGTGCCAAATATTCGGTCCCAACAACTCAGGTTAAATCCGAAATTACTGTTGGTCTCATCATCCTCAACTGAGTGATGAACCCGGTGCATGTCAGGTGTGACAATAAAAAACCGTAAAAATTTATCTAATATTTTAGGTAGTCCTACATTGCCGTGATTAAACATGGCCATGCCATTGAGTAAAACCTCAAAAATAATAATGGCGACAACCGGTGGCCCTAGCACCACAATGGTGGCGAGTTTAATCAGCATGGAGATGATGATCTCCACAGGGTGGAAACGGGAGCCCGTGGTGACATCGTAATCAATATCCGCATGGTGTACACGGTGTAATCGCCATAGTACGGGCACGGCGTGTACCAGTACGTGTTGCAGGTAAATAATGAAATCCAGGGCTATAACGCAGATAATTATTTCCAGTAGTGGGTTAATGTCATAATAATTAAAAATGCCCCAGCCATGCTCAGAGGCAAAAAATGCCATGCCGGTTGCGGCCAGTGGGAAAATTAAGCGTAGAATTAAATTATTTAAAAAAACCAGCCCCAGGTTATTTACCCATCGAAGTAATTTTGAAATTTTAGCTGCACGTCGGGGAGCAGCGAGCTCCCACAGGCCCATTATCAGTAGCATGCCGGCAAAAACGCTAATGCGTATGGTGTTTTCATTATTGATAATAAATTCTTCTACGTTCACGATGTTTCCTTTTTTGTAGCTATACCGCCTTGCTATAGGAAGGTAAAAATGGATATAATTCGCATACTAACACTATTCAATTGATTTGTTGAATAGATTGATGGTGATATATCTGCATCTGGTCGGATTATTTGCGCATCGAATGATATGTACGCCTGAGTATTTGTGCCTGAATTAAAATTGCCGATTTATAAAAGGAGAGACTAGTGAGTTTTAAACAAGACCTGTTTTCACAGTTTGCCAGGGTAGGTAAGGCGCTAAGCAATGGTAATCGACTGGAATTGCTCGAATATCTCGCGCAAACCGAGCGTAGTGTAGATGATTTAGCTAAAGTCGCGGGTTTGAGTGTCGCGAATACATCTCAGCATTTACAGCAATTACGCCAGGTTGGCTTAGTGTGTAGCACCAAGCGAGGGCTAAAGGTGTATTACCGTATTGCCAGTGATGATGTGGTTAATTTGCTGGCATTATTGCGAGAAGTGTCTGAACGACACCTGGCGGATGTGAATAAGTTGATTGATACATATTTAACTGTAAAAGATGAGCTGGAGCCCGTGCCGAGAAATGTGTTACTAGAGCGTGTAGAGCAGGGTCTGGTGACTGTTATTGATGTCAGGCCAGAGGCAGAGTATTCCGCAGGACACCTGCCAGGTGCAATTAATGTTCAACCACATGAACTTGAGCAACGTCTGCAGGGGCTAGATTCGCAGCAGGAGATAGTGGCATATTGTCGTGGGCCGCATTGCGTTTTTTCATATAAGGCGGTGGAACAGTTGCGACAGAATGGTTTCAAGGCCAGTCGTCTGGAAGATGGTTTTCCAGAGTGGAAGAGTGCGGGTTTGCCGGTTGAGCTTTAGTGTAATATAAGTTTAAATAATTAATCACGGCTTTCCCGTTAACCACTAGAGACATGAGTTGGGGACACCTGCCTAAGACCGTCACCCGCATGGATGCGGGTGTCGAGCCACCAGGGATGGTTTTACGGCGTGTCTTAGGCAGGTGTCCCCAATTCATGTCTCGAACAGGATGATATGTTAGATAATCTAGCCACAATACGCTTTAAACATAAAACTATTTCTGTTAACGGGACAGCGGTGATAATTAATATTATTAATAAATTTTTGTAAAGGTGAGCTATATATTATGGCGAGTAGTTTTGTTCTAACATTTAAAGGAAGAAAAATATGAATCTGGTTTTTGTTTATAATGCAGATAGTGGAGTGTTTAATACGTTGAGCGATATAGCGCATAAAATGTTTTCACCAGAAACTTATAAGTGCAACCTGTGTAACCTGACCCATGGTTACTTTCAGGCGAGAGAAGAGTGGATGACATTTCTTGATGATCTTGATGCGGATATTGAGTTTTTACATCGTGATGAATATGTTCGTAGATTTGTGGCAGAAGGAGCTGAAGTGGAAGTGGATCTGCCGGCAATTTTTGTAAAGGATGGAGATGAGTTAAAGCTCTGGATTGATAAAGAAGTAATCAACAAAATGTCTTCAACAGATGATTTAATAGAAATGATACGGGCGGCGCTTTTAAGAAAAAAATCAGGTGTTAAAGATGGAGATGAATTTTTAAATTTACCTGTTTAACAAAAAAATAACATGGATGTCCAGTTGATAGTTGCTGGGTTTTTATAAATATAATTACTTCTGTGCCATTAAGAAAATTGAAAATAATTTAAATTGTCATCCCCGACACAAGCATTCGGGAAAGGCGGTGCTTTTTAAGTTAGTGAAGCAGCAGTGGATTAAATTAGCTTTTAAATTTGGCTACAGTGAAAAAAATATAATGAAAAACATTAGACCATTCAAAAACATAATGCCAACAATTGGTGAAAAAAGTTACATCGATGAAGCTGCATGTGTAATAGGTGATGTGGTTATTGGTAATGACAGTTCGGTCTGGCCGATGGCGGCAATACGAGGAGATGTAAATTTTATTCGCATTGGTGACAGAACAAACATTCAGGATGGCAGTGTATTGCATGTAACACACGAAGGCCCCTTAAGCCCGCAAGGTAATGCCCTGGTTATAGGTTCTGATGTTACGATTGGGCATGGGGCTGTTATACACGCATGCACTATTGAGGATGAATGTTTAATTGGCATGGGTTCGGTGATTCTCGATGGCGCAATCATTAAAAAAGGTGCCATGGTTGGTGCAGGTAGCGTGGTGTCGCCAGGCAAAGAATTAGCAGGTGGATATTTGTATGTTGGCACCCCAGCCAGGCAGGCGCGTGAATTAAATCAAAAAGAAAAAGACTTTCTGCTTTATTCTTCACAGCATTATGTCAAATTAAAAGATGAGTATCTTTAAAAGAGTTTAATTAATAAATTATTATCTGGCGCTAAATAAATTTAGATGAAAAGTTCATTGAATAAGGGTGTTTATATGAAAATAGTCACAGGTGTATTATTAGCATGTATCGTATTCTTAACTTTTTCAGCGCATTCTGCAGGAATTTCACGAAGCGTTTTTACAACAGAAATAAAAGATAAAGAGCCCGTGTCGGAGCTGAAGAAAATTTCCGTTGATGTGACACGTGTTTATTTTTTTACAGAGTTTACAGGATTAAACGGACATACTATTATCCACCGTTGGGAGTATAATGGCCAGGTTATGGCGGAACTGAATTTCCAGATTAATGGTGACCGCTGGCGTACCTGGTCGAGTAAAAATATGCTATCCAGTTGGGTTGGTAAATGGCAGGTGTCTGTGCTGGATGAGGGTGGTAATGTAATTGAGCAAAGTGAGTTTGAGTATATTATTCCACAGCCCGATCCTTCATCTGAAAATCCAGAAACAAAATCAACAGTTCAATAAATTTAATAAGAGAAATTTTTTAATGAGTGAAGTAAAAACCTTGATGGATTTTGTTAAATCAGCAAAATCACAAATTACAGAAGTAGAAGTAACAGAAGTTGTTGCATTGTTAGATGATGGATACCAGGTGCTTGATGTGCGTGAGCCAGCGGAGTTTATTTCTGGCACAATTGATGGGGCGCTTAATGTGCCACGGGGTGTGTTAGAGGCGGCAAGTGATCACCAATACCCTGGCAAAAATGAAAAAATGCAGGATCGGGATAAAAAATGGTTGCTCCTGTGTGCAACATCTGGGCGCTCAGCGATGGCAGCACAGGTAATGCAGCAGATGGGTTTTAAGAGTGTTAAAAATATAAATGGTGGAATGGCTGCGTGGAAGCAGGCTGAGATGCATGTGGTGATTCCTAAGCATCATTAAAACATAGTCGTAAGTCAGAAGTCGTAAGTCCTAAGTCAAAAAAATATTGTCATTCCCGATAAAATCTTCTGGAAAGATTTTAAACAGGCAAAGCCTGAACGCTTTGACTTACGACTTCTGACTTACGATTAACGACTTATTATTTCTGACTTAATCATTCGAATCACGTCTCTTGTTTCCGGTCGAACCCCGCGCCAAATATAAAACGACTCAGCCGCCTGCTCAACTAACATTCCCAGGCCGTCTAAAATTAATTTTGCACCCTGTTGTTTTGACCATTGCATAAAAACGGTGGGTTCTTTTGCGTACATCATGTCATATGCACAGGCGTTTTTAGAGAACAGGTTTTCTGGAAGCGGCGGTAGCTCACCGCTTAAACTGGCGGATGTGCCATTAATGATGATATCGAACTGTTTGTTTTTTAATTCACTGAATTCACAGGCTGAAATATTTCCAAAGCTGGAAAAATCCTCGGCCAGTTGTTGTGCTCTTGAAACCGTGCGGTTGGCAATAACAAGGCTTGCGGGTGATTCAAGTAACAGGGGTTCTAAAACGCCACGCACTGCACCGCCGGCACCTACAATTAATATGTGTTTGTTTTTTATGTTTAGCTGATGATTTTGAGTTAAGTCATTAAGCAGACCCACACCATCTGTGGTGTCACCAAAAATTATATTATCTTTTAATGTGAGCGTGTTAACCGCCCCCGCACGTTGTGCACGACCACTCAACTCAGTGGCTAATTCAAAAGCATCCTGTTTAAACGGTACAGTAACATTTAATCCCTTGCCATTATTTTCAGTAAAGGATTTTACAAAAGCTTTTACCCCCCCGAGTTCAACCAGCTCTGCGCTGTAGGTTAACTGTTGCGCTGTTTGTCTGGCAAATTCAGTATGAATGAGAGGTGACTTGCTATGAGCAATGGGATTGCCGATCACGGCATAACGATCAATATTTTTTTTTGTCATAATTTAATTTTAATTTTCTCACCCCTGTAGTTAAAGTATAACTATAGGGGCGAGTCAGCTGATAAACATCGGTTCGTGATTAAAGTATAAAAATCTTAAGTAATGATTATGTGTTAAGCGTTTTGCAACCAACGTGCCGCATCTTTTGCAAAATAAGTTAAAATACCATCTGCACCAGCGCGTTTAAAACAAAGCAGTGATTCAAGTACACAGGCTTTTTCATCAAGCCAGCCATTTTGAGTTGCGGCTTTCAGCATCGCGTATTCACCACTCACCTGGTAGGCATAAGTCGGAACACCGAGTTCATTTTTTACGCGGCGCACTATATCAAGATAGGGCATGCCGGGTTTTACCATCACCATATCCGCACCTTCCTGTAAATCCAGGGCGACCTCACGAATCGCTTCATCAGAATTTGCCGGATCCATTTGATAGGTGTATTTATTGCCGCCTTTTAAATTGCTGGCCGAACCTACCGCATCTCTAAATGGGCCATAAAAACTGGAGGCATATTTTGCTGAATAGGCCAGGATGCGAGTGTGTATGTATCCACTGGACTCCAGTGATTCACGAATTTCACCAATTCGACCATCCATCATATCCGATGGGCCAACAATGTCGGCCCCGGCCTCGGCATGGGACACCGCCTGTTTGCGTAATACTTCAGTGGTCTCATCATTTAACACATAACCGCTCGTATCAATCAGGCCGTCCTGGCCATGGGTGGTGAAGGGGTCTAGTGCAACATCGGTCATAATGCCTAAATCAGGGTGCGCCGCTTTTAATGCTCGCACCGCGCGTTGTGCTAAACCTTCCGGGTTATAGGCTTCGGCCGCATCTTCAGATTTTTTTTCTGTGGGTACTACGGGAAACAGGGCAATAACAGGAATGCCTAAATCAACGCATTCTTTGGCTTCCTGTAATAGTAAATCAATACTAAGTCGGTTAACACCGGGCATCGAGGGTACTGCCTCTCGCTGGTTCTCACCTTCGAGTACAAACATGGGATAAATAAAATCATTGGCACTAAGCTGATTTTCGCGCATTAAACGGCGGCTGAAATCATCACGACGCATACGACGCATGCGCAGCCAGGGGAAATTGCTGGTATTGCTCACTTTGAAAATCCTGTTAATTGTTTTTAGTGTATTCTACCTATCTCAATGGGAGAAATCATATGAATAAAAAAATCAAAACGAATTTATTGATCTTTATCGTTCTGTTTATAAGTTTAAGTGTGCAGGCGGCTGAGCCTAATATTTATAAACAAATGGTTAACCAACCGATGGATAAGGTGTATCCAGCGGTGTATAAAGCCCTGGAAGATGCGCGATTTTATGTGGTATTTGAACCCTTTATCAGTAAAAACATAGCTCGTTTTGCCGGGAAATGGGGTGAAAATTATAACCAGAATAAGCTGGATAGTATTCGCAGTATGGTTTTTTGTAATGGCTGGTATGCAAATAAGGTCAGTAATGCAGACCCGGATATGCTGGGTCTGTGCCCCTTGCGATTGGGCTTGTATGAAAAGTCTGGCAAAACAGTACTGCTGTTTGCTCGACCCTCTGTAATTGGTGAGCATAGTGTTGCGAAACCGGTATTACTTGAGATTGAAAGGGCTGTTATTGAAGCGATTAAAGAAGGGGTCAAGGCGGCTGGTTGAACAGGGCTGGTTAGAAAAGTTAACATTTCGTGATATTTGCCTGTGAACTCAAAAGATTCTCTCTGTACTAAGTTATTAGCATTAAATGCTTATGTTACTGGTCAATTTGGCTGTTTACATAAAACCTGGCCAATAACCCTAGAAAAATCAGTTGACCGTACATTTATAGCGCAGCCTCTTAATGCGCCTGGCAAATTCAAAAATCTGCTTATCACCAATAAGGTGACGGCGCATTTTTTGAATTCACTATGCACATCAAGAGTTTACACTCTAAACGCACTTTCAACTGATCTTTCTAGGATAACGGTTAACAAGAAATCCTATTATATGGAGTAATATCATGAAAAAATTAATCTCAATTGCACTGGCTGCTTTTTTTGCAGCTTCTTTATCTCTGTCAGCACAGGCGGCTGAAAATCCATTTGGTATGACTGATTTAGAACAGGGCGCTCAGCTTTCTATGTCATCAAAGCCAGAAGGCAAATGCGGTGAAGGTAAATGTGGTGGTGATAAAAAGAAATCGGGTAAATGCGGTGAAGGCAAGTGCGGTGGTGATAAAAAGAAAGAAGGCAAATGTGGCGAAGGTAAGTGCGGTGGTAACTAAACACTAAATTACTTAATGCATAAAAAGTCGGACTTGTTCCGGCTTTTTTTATGCCTGTTTTAATCAGCCTGAACATAACGCAGGCTTGATCAAACGAAGGAGATCCAGCATTTTTGTTCGTTGGGTGGCTATACTTAATTTGCTTATCCTTGGGCATATATCCTGTAGATAAAAATCCAATAATTGATATTTATCTATGATATTAAATTTAAAATTAGTATCAAACATTTTGTTGATATAAGCTAAGCAACTCTAAAATAGTTGAGTATCAATGAAAAAAATTTTTAATATAATTTCCAGTCAGATGGCAGTGCTTACTTTTGCAGGTGCAATTTTAGCGTATATTCATCCCCCTTCATTTCTGATATTTAAAAATTATTTTCTATGGCTTTTTGCAGCTACCATGTTTTCCCTGGGGCTGGTGCTGGAAGTAGGCGATTTAAAAACAGAAATTGTGCAACCTAAACGTGTGGCTTTAGGTGTAATGAGCCAGTTCAGTGTGATGCCTTTGCTGGTTTGGCTGGTTGCTCAATATCCCGGGTTTAGCCCAGCGATTGCGATAGGTTTTATTATTGTGGGTTGTGCCCCAGGTGCCATGGCCAGTAATGTCATCGTGTTTTTAGCCGGTGGTGCAGTGGCCTTCTCGGTTACCCTGACAACCGTTGCAACCCTGCTGTCGCCGTTATTAACGCCGCTGTTGGTGAAGGTGTTAGGTGGTGCTATTTTACCGGTAGAATTCTGGCCATTGACTATTACAATTTTAAAAACCGTATTGCTTCCCCTGGTATTAGGTTTAATGATACAAAAGCGTTTAGGGTCTTATTTACAAACAGCCAGGGATATTGCACCAGGTGTTGCGGCATTGGCGATTATTATAATTTGTAGTTATGCGGTCGCCGCTAATCAGTTACGTATAGCGCAAATGGCAATACCTGTAATGCTGGGTGTGGTACTGGTTAATTTACTCGGTTACATTATTGGTTGGTGGTTGGCAAAAATTTATGGCTTTGCACATTTATACCGAATTACCCTGATGATTGAGCTGGGTATGCAAAATGCGGGTATGGGTGTTGCATTGGCACTTAAACATTTTCCAGCTGAATCTGCTTTACCGGGAGCTTTATTTGCGGTTTGGTGTATTTTAACTGCGGCGGTTGCAAGTGGTTGGTTACGTCGTCGAATAGATCAAAATAGACAATTGTCTGGTGAAATAGATTAAGTCATACTATCCTTAAGCAAAAGAAATATAATAAACAGATCATCAAATTATTTTTTATAAAATTTATTTTTCAGAACATCAGGTATTTCGCTTAGTTTATCACCCGAACGAGTGAGTTATATAAAGGTTAGTCAATAATGGAAGTTGAGAGTGTAAACCAGCTTATTCTTTTGGTTGAAGAATCAGCGACATTAAGATACATCCTCGTAAAAGCATTACAGAAGCAGGGTTATGAGCTGATCGCCCTCGAAAGCTTTGATGCTGCCGGTGAAGCCCTCAATGATCCGGAAAATACCTTTAAAGCCATCATTGTTGGCTGGCCTAACTATGATCAACACAAAGAGGTTGATCAGCTCATGGAGTTGTTGAAAGGTGAGAGTCATTTTGAAATACCTGTTCTAGTTATTTCGCACGATGCCAATGTAGAAGTGCTTAACTGGATGAGTCATCGGCGTTATACCGCATTGGTGCCATGGGAAAATTATCAGGAATCCGTTGCCACCTTGCAAAAATTGCTTGGCCCTGAAACAGCTCAGGAACATAAACACCCAATTAGTTCGCACGAAAATCCCATTCGTATATTATTTGTAGATGACTCGGTCAGCATCAGGCATTACTACCAGCGATTATTAAATAGAAATGGCTATATAACCGAAACAGCAAATTCGGTAAATGAGGCCTTTGAGGTTGCACTCAGAAAGCCGTTTGATCTGGCGATTATTGATTATTTCATGCCAGACTTAAATGGTTATGTGCTGTGTCAGAAGCTACGAGATGATGAGCGTACATCAAAAATTAGAACAGCGGTTATCACTGGAACTTATCTCGATGAGGTAATAAAAGATTGTCTGCAGGCCGGTGCAATTGAATGTATGTTTAAAAATGAGGCTGAGGAATTATTTCTCGCACGTATCGCATCAATGAGTCGCTTTATCGAAGTTCAAAATCATATTGAAGCTGAGCGTGAAAGACTGGCGGGTATACTGGAATCCGTCGGTGAAGGTGTTTATGGTGTTGATAATAATGGCCACGTTACGTTTGTTAACCCGGCAGCGTTAAATATTATCGGTAAATTTCAGGCCTCCAGTATTATCGGTAAAAAAGCCAAAGAAGAATTTCATTATTACAATAATGAAGATCTTAAAAACCATGATCGCTTATATCGAGCATATGGAAATAGCATCGAGTTGCGCTGCTGGGAAACGGCCTTTAAGCATGAGTCAGGGAAACCGATACCGGTTGAATGTACGGTATACCCTTTAAATATCCATGGTCGACAGGAAGGTTCAGTTATCGCATTTCGTGATATTTCAGAACGTAAAATGCTCGAAGAAAAATTACACTGGCAGGCAACCCATGACCACCTTACAAGGCTTTGCAATCGCCGGTATTTTGAAGAGCAGTTAGATGTTGAAGTGAGTCGTGTACAAGCCGGTGAAAAGATGAGTGCGCTTGTGTACCTTGACCTTGATCGCTTTAAATATATTAATGATACTGCGGGCCATGATGCCGGTGATAAATTATTAGTTGAAATTTCAAAATTATTATCTGAAAAACTGCGTGTAAAAGATACCCTTGCCCGTCTGGGTGGTGATGAATTTGCCATTATTCTAAAAGATGTTGATGAAGAAACGGCAGTTATAGTGACTGAGACTTTTCGTATGGTGCTGGAGCAGTGTAGTTTTTCTTATAGTGGAGAAAGCTACAATATTAATGCAAGCTTTGGTGTGGCTTTAATGGATATACCTAATATGACATCTGGTGATGTATTGGCAAATGCAGATATTGCCTGTCATATTGCCAAGCGAAGTGGTCGAAATCAGTCACACCTTTATGAGCAGAACAATGATGAAAAAAATGCCATGGGGAGCGAGTTAGGCTGGTCACAGCGTTTACGTGACGCGATGGAAAAAAATAAGTTTGTTTTGCACTTTCAGCCAATACTGGATTTGAGTTTAGTTGACCTTAATCAGCTTCCGGCAGAAGACGGTGCGGTTTGGAGTGATTTTGCTAACAAAAAAGAAAACCATCTACACTATGAAATTTTGCTAAGAATGCAGGGAGATAATGGGATTTTATATTATCCGGATGCATTTCTCCCCACAGCTGAACGATTTAATTTAATGTGTGAAGTTGATCTGTGGGTAATGAATAAGGCGCTGAGTATTTTGGCTAATGTTCATAAAGAAAGGCCAAATGTATCATTTTCGATAAACCTCTCAGGGCATACATTAAATGCAGATGACAGTTTACATAAAATCAAAGCATTGTTAAGTAAATATGGTGTTGATCCCCAGTCATTAATTTTTGAAGTAACCGAAACCTGTGCAATTGCAAACTTTGATTCTGCTAGTCAGTTTATAGATGAGATGAAATGGCTGGGTTGTCGTTTTTCTTTAGATGATTTTGGCTCAGGTTTCTGTTCTTTCTCACAGTTAAAATGTTTACCTGCAGATTATGTAAAAATTGATGGACAGTTTGTAAAAGGCATGGCCAGGGGCTCAATAGATAGAGCAATCGTTACGGCCATGAATGATGTGGCACACACTCTTGGGCGTTACACTGTTGCCGAATATGTAGAAAGCCCAGAAATTTTAAGACTGCTAAAAATATGTGGGGTTGATCATGTGCAGGGTAATTATGTGTCAATACCCCACCCCCTTTTGGGGTATGGTGGGGTTTAGTAAAGCAAGTTGCCTGTATAGATTTATTCTTTAATAATTTCAACTTTTTGAATAATGATATCCGTTACAGGAACATCACTGGGAAACATCCCGCGTGGGCCTGTTTTTGTGTTTTCAATACTGTCTACAACCTCCATGCCTTTAGTTACTTTTCCAAATACCGCATAGCCCCAGCCTCGAGAAGATTTGCTGGTGTGGTTTAGAAAATCATTGTTTACTGTGTTTATAAAAAATTGTGCTGTGGCAGAGTGTGGCATGTTAGTACGTGCCATTGCGATGGTGCCACGATCATTTTTAAGTCCGTTAAATGCCTCATTAGGAATAGGTGATTTAACCTGTTTGCGTTGTAAGTCTTTGTCAAAGCCACCACCCTGGATCATAAAGCTTTTTATTATGCGGTGAAAAATAGTGCCATTATAGTAATCAGATTTAGCATATTGTAAAAAGTTTTTTACCGATTCAGGTGCTTTTGCCTGATTAAGTTCAATTTCAATATTACCTTTATTTGTGACAATGCGAACCTGTGGAGTATCGCTGGCGAAAGTAGTAAAAGATAAAGAAAAAAGAACGAGTGAAAGTAATATTTTTTTAAGCATTTTAAGGCCTTTTTACTGGGTGATTAATTGTATGGACTAGAGTGTAACCTATAGATTCAGTGAGTGCTATAAATGTGTGTTAAAGGAGAAAGTCAGCCTGGTATTTATGCGATTTCAATTATTCTCATAAACAGGCTGATGACTTCATCAACCAGAATAGCCACAGGGGTCTCATGAAAACGGTCGGTTTGTTGTAAGCATTTTTGTATTAAAACTTCACGTATAATGCCTTGATACATTAATGCGGCCGCTTTTTCATTTATGGGTTTGATTTTATTTTGAGATTGTAACTCTGATAAATTGTATTCTATATAGTCAGTGAAGCTTTTCCAGCGGTTTAAAAAAAATTCCTGACTGGCGGTTGAGCCTTCAAGCTGAGAGTGCATTTCCATTTTAAGCATATCGGGATGATTCATAATGCTCGAAACGAAAACCGTAGTCATTCCCCTGAGAACCTGTTCAAAGCCATTGTCATCTGCAACGACAGCTTCTACATAGGATTCTCGAGTTGCAGAAAATTCTTGCAGCACTGCAGCATATAGCTCGTCTTTTGATTCGAAATGTCGATAAAGAATAGCCGGGCTAACACCCACTTCTTTTACAATTTCATCTATAGAAACACCGTGAAAACCGGTGTGGGCAAAAAGGCGTTTAGCAACCTTAATGATCGAGGCGCGACGTTCTTCTGCTGAAAGCCGTTTAGCCAATTTTTGTGGTCTTTATGTTTAGGGGAAAATGAAAAAAAGCACCAGAAAGAACTGGTGCCTTTCTGAATTAAAATGCCAATTAAGACTTTTTAATCATGAATTCAAAAGCACCGTCAACTTCAGCGCTAGAAAGCAATTCGTTACCAGTCTGGTTGCAGAATGCTTCGAAATCTTTAACTGAGCCTGGGTCAGTAGCAATAATTTTTAAAACTTGTCCTGCAGATAGAGCAGAAATAGATTTCTTTGCACGTAGGATAGGAAGTGGGCAGTTAAGGCCTTTTGCGTCTAATTCAGCGTCGAAACTCATGTTGTTTCTCCTTAAAAATGTGTATTACAAATATGATGTATCGATCAAGTTAGTGATCGTTCACTTACAATACGGATTGAGGTGCTATTTGTCAATATAAAAGGATAGTAAAATAATGAAATAGTTTTATTTGTAGACAAGTAGATTAAATTTAGTAAAGTCAGTGACTTATGAATAAAACTACTAAGAATACAGGTTCAAATTGCCCCTGTGGTAGCAAAAAAAGCGCAGTTGACTGCTGTTTGGCGCTTATTGATGGGAGTAAATATGCGGATAATGCAGAGCAATTAATGAGGTCACGCTATACCGCATACGCTCTTGGAGAAGGCCGGTATATTCTGGAAACCTGGCATAGCAGAACTCGACCTAATACGATTGATCTGCATGATTCAGTGAACTGGAAAGGGCTTAAGGTATTACAGGCGAGTACAGAAAAAAATAACACGGCTTATGTTGAATTTGTTGCCAGTTTTGAAAATGCGGGTGTCGCGGGTCAAATGCATGAACGCAGCCGTTTTCTGCTGGAAAAAGCGCGTTGGTATTATGTGGATGGCGAACAGGTCGAATCAAAGACGCATTTTATGCATAAAAAACCAGGTCGAAATGAGCCCTGTTATTGTGGTAGTGGCAGGAAGTTTAAAAAATGTTGCGGAAATAGCTAAGTGATCAGGCCCAATCAGTTAAGCTTATAGGGCCTGGTTATTGTAAACAGGCAAACGCTTAGAATTAAGCTAGTAGCAAAATATGGCCATTATCATCGACTTCTGTTTTGACAGGGCTCAGGCCTTCTCCATTGCATGGGCCACCCAGGCAATCACCATTTTCTATGTTAAATAAGGCACCGTGAACCGAGCATTGAATATGTGATTTATCCATGTCAAGAAAGTCATCTTCCTGCCATTCAAGGTTTAATCCCGCGTGGGGGCACTGATTCTCGTAGGCATAGATCTTTCCCTCTTTTTTTATAATAAATAAAAGTCGTTCTTTGCGACCCAGTTTAAGGCTGAAGCCTTTAGCGCCAGGGTCGTTTAGTTCATCGATATGACATAATTGTTCTAACATTGTGTCTCCTAACAGGGGGCAGTAGATCAGTAATCGTTATTCAGGAATTATAAGCTGATCAAAGCCAGCTTGCTGGCATTTATTAGCGGCGAGTTTACAGGCGAAAGAGAGAGCCTGTGAAATGCTTTTCTGTCTAACGAGTGAAGTAATTATTCCGGCATTAAATGTATCACCTGCACCGAGTGTTTCAACGGGTTTGGTTATTTTATAAGCGTTTTGATGAATGATTTCAGATTTACTATAAGCCCAGGCGCCCTGTCCTCCCCATGTGCAGGTTATGGTTTTATTTTTATAGCGTTGAGAAAAATATTGCAGACAGTCAATCGCATTTTTAAAACCTCGTGATTCTGCAAAAGGTTTTGATATTAAAAGAATATCTGCAAATGGGATTATAGCGTCTATAGAGTCCCTGTTTTTTTCAAGCTCTATGGATATGGGCTTATTAAATGGCTGGGCATACCGTAGCATTTTTATTTGTTCTGTACAGTCTCGCGCTTCAAAGTGCAGCCAGTTAAATAGAGATAAGTCGAGCCTGGTGAAATCCTCTGCCCTTAGCTCGGCCAGGTTTCGGTAATGAACAATACTGCGGGAGCCATTATGCAAATTTAGCGTAATATAGGATGTGGGTGTGGTGCCAGTTATCTGAATCGGGCATAGTGATGTGTTAATTTGGCGTAGTTCCAGTTCTGAAAAAATAAAATGTGCATTAGCATCGTCTGCTCGATTTACCAGTAGATGTGGGTTTAGGCCAAGTTGTTGCAACACAATGGCGCTGTTACTGGCATTGCCGCCTATACGTAGGCTTTGATTCTGTGCCCTGACCTCACTGTCTTCAGCCGGGTAATGATCCAGCTGGTTAATTATGTCGAGGGTGGCGATACCGGTGAGAAGAATATTAGTCATTGTGGTATGTTATGTAGTATAAAATTAAGCCGTGAAAATTAGGTTTAAGTGTCAATTAGTGGCTTAAGCAGAGTGTAAGCTATTTAATTAGATCGTGTAATGAAAATATATACTTTCATTTAATTGTTTGAGCAAAATAAAATATGGATACAAATTTGGTATATACGGGGCTTTTTATTCTGCTGGCTCTGGCAATATTATTATGGTGGTTGATAAGTCAGTTAAAAATGACAAAAGCACAGCTGCAACAGATTATTACTGAGAAAACATCAGAAGCTCAACAACAGCAGTTAGTGCAATTAACTGAAATGCAAAATAAATTACTAGAGCGGACAAATGATGTTCAAACTAAGCAGGAGAGACGAATTAGTGAGCTTAGCACTGAGTTGTCTGAAAAACTGAACAATAGTAATGAGGTGTTGCAAAAGGGTTTGAATAAGCATCGTGAGTCATTTGATGCACGGCAGTTAGACGCTTTAAAAATTCAGCAGGAAAATTTAACCCAGGGTATGGGTGAGGTGAGAAAACAGGTAACGGAAGCGCTGGTACAAAATGGTAATGAACTTGGGAAAAAGGTAGATGCGTTAACCCGCTCAACCGATGAACGGTTAAAAGAAATATCTGGGCAAGTTGATAAACGTTTAAATGAAGGGTTTGAAAAAACCACAGCCACCTTTGCTGACGTAGTGAAACGACTGGTACTGATAGATGAAGCGCAGAAGAAAATTACGGAACTATCGGGTAATGTAATGAGTCTACAGGAAGTTCTGGCTGATAAGCGCTCCAGAGGGGCATTTGGTGAGGTTCAATTAAACTCACTGGTGCGAAATGTAATGCCTGAAAGTAGTTTTTCATTTCAGCATACCCTGAGTAATAATACCCGTGTTGATTGCATGTTATTTTTACCTGAGCCCAGTGGAAGTATAGGCATAGATTCTAAATTTCCACTGGAGTCATATAGAAAAATGACAGATATAGAATGTGCTGAAGCTGACAGGCTGGTTGCTGAGAAGCAATTTAAAAAGGATATTAAAAAACACATTAGTGATATTTCTGAAAAGTACATTATTAGTGGTGAAACTTCAGATGGTGCGGTTATGTTTATCCCCGCTGAAGCGATTTTTGCAGAAATACATGCACATCACTATGATCTCGTGGAAGACGCGCAACGTGCCAGAGTTTGGCTGGTGTCACCCACTACACTGATGGCGGTGTTAACCACTGCACGAGCAGTATTAAAAGACTCTGCAACACGAAAGCAGGTGCATTTAATACAGGAGCATCTGGTTGCTTTAGCGAAAGATTTTTCTCGTTTTCAGGTGCGTATGGATAATTTGTCGAAACATATAGACCAGGCAAGTAAAGATGTAAATGATGTGAATACCTCGGCGCGAAAAATAAGTTCGCGATTTGAAAAAATAGAAAAGGTCGAGCTGCTGGATGAACAAACTGAACAGTTGTTATCCCACAAGCCTGAATAACAGTAGAAAAAAGTAAATAAATAAATATAAATGATAGAGCAAATAAAATCTCCACAGGGTGAAACAGACAGATCTAGCACATCTTCAAAAAAACAATGGCCAATCGTTGCTATTATTTTACTGCTTGCTATTAGCGTTGCGGTTTTGCTCAATATCTTCAAGCCAGAAGCAGAAAAAAAAGTCGTTAAAGATAAGCCTCCCGTAGCTGAATTTGTTACAGCAAATATAAAATCGACAGCTGTTCCTGTTTCATCCCAGGGTAGTGTAAAAGCGAAAACATATATTAAACTGGTAGCGGAAGTAAACGGTCGTGTAACACATATGGCCAAGTTGAAATTTAACGGTGGTTTTTTTAAAAAGGGTGAGTTGTTATTAAGTATTGATGATACGGATTATCGCTTGGCAATGAGCCGTGCAAAAGCACAGGTGGCCGCAGCAAATCAGCAGCTAATTAGAGTAGAAACAGAAGCGGGTCAGGCAAAGTACGATTTAAAACAAATTGGCCGAGACCCCTCAAAATCAACCTCCTACGCCTTACGTGAGCCTCAACTAGCGGAGGCAAAAGCAAATTTACAGGCCGCTCAGGCAGAATTAAAAATAGCCGAGTTACAGATGCAACGCACGCGTGTTATCGCACCCTTTGATGGCAGGGTTGTAAGTAAGCAGGTAGACACGGGCCAATATGTCAGTGTGGGCACACTGCTGGCTGACATTTATTCAACTGAAAGCGTTACCGTATCGCTTCCACTTAGTTTGCAACAAACCGAGTTGTTGGGTATTAAATTACGTAGTAATCAGCCGTTAACTGATAGTGTAAAAATTAAACTTATTGCGGAGTATGCATCCAGGCAATATCAATGGAATGCAGTGTTAAGTCATACCGAAGGCGAGATAGATGTTCGTAACAGATTGATATCGTTGGTTGCAGAAGTTAAATCACCCTATGCAAAAAATAAGCAGTTTGTAGATCGACCGCCATTGACGCCGGGTATGTTTGTCAAAGCTGAGTTAACCGGCATAGAGAAAGATATTATTAAATTACCCCGTAAAGTTTTACGCTATGGGGGTAATGTATGGTTGATTGATGAAGATAATCTATTGCAGATCATGACGGTTGAAATACTTAGTAAAGACAGAGATTATGTTTATATTAAATCCGGTATTAATCAGGGCGATAAAGTGATTGTAAATTCTATTAATTTTCCCTTAAATGGAATGCAGTTGTCACCCCTGTTATCAAGTTCTATTTCACAAACAGAAATAAAAGCTAATAATGAATAAGTTAATAGCCTGGTTTGCAGAAAATCAGGTGGCGGCAAATTTAATTATGCTGCTGATTGTGGTCGCGGGTTTATTGTCCCTGCAATCGACTCGAAAAGAGCTTATCCCAAATATTTCATTAGACAGGATTCATGTCAGTGTTGTCTTGCCAGGTGCATCACCTAAAGAAGTTGAAAAAACAGTTTGTATACGAATTGAAGAAAATATTTTTGATATTGAAGGAATACGTAAATTAACCAGTAAAGCATCAGACGGTGTTTGCGATGTAATAGCCAACATTGAATCGAATTATAATACGCGCGATATTCTAGATGAAGTAACCTCACGGATTAACACGATTTCAACTTTTCCAGAACATGCGGAACGACCACAAATTCGCGAAATAAGTATTAAGAGTAGTGTTGCAAGTATCGTAGTTTCGGGTGATGTCGATGAGAGAACCTTGAAAAATGTTGCTGAAACTGTGCGTGATGAATTAACTGAAATTAAAGCAATCACCCAGGTTGAGCTTGTTAATGCAAGAAATTATGAGCTTTCGATAGAATTATCTGAAATCAGCTTGCATGAATATGATTTAAATTTTGATGAGGTGGCTCAGGCAGTACGTTCAGCTTCCCTTGATCTGCCTGCAGGTTATTTAAAAACCAGAAGCGGTGATGTGTTACTACGCACACAGGCCCAGGCTTATACGGGTGATGATTTTGAGCAGTTAACCCTGCGGGCAAATCAGGATGGTAGTTCAATTAAGCTTGCGGATGTGGCAACTATTATTGATGGCTTTGAGGATATTGAATTTAAGGGTGAGTTTAATGGTAAGCCGGGTTTGTTGATTACTGTTTATCGAGTCGGTGAACAAAGTGTTCTGGAAATATCCAAAGGAATGAAAGAATATATCAAAATGAAATCACCCCAGCTACCAGAAGGAATTGAAATTAATCTCTGGCAGGATAAATCCAGTTTCTTTAAAAGTCGTATGTATTTGTTAACACGTAATGCGATGACGGGTCTGTTACTGGTATTTTTAATACTGGTTTTATTTTTACGTCTACGACTTGCTTTCTGGGTGAGTCTGGGTATACCTATTTCATTTATGGGTGCATTTTGGTTGTTACCCCATGTTGATGGCTCGATAAATATGATATCGATGTTTGGTTTTATTCTGGTGCTGGGAATAGTTGTCGATGATGCAATTGTAGTGGGTGAAAATATTCATAAGCATCACCTTAAAGGCAAGCTTGGTTTAAAGGGTGCGATTGAAGGTGCACAGGATGTTTCAAAACCGGTGATATTTGCGGTGTTAACTAGTGTGGTTGCGTTTATGCCCATATTGTTTTTGCCGGGGGCTGAGGGTCGTTTATGGATGGTGATTCCACAGGTTGTTATTTTAACATTACTGTTTTCTCTGGCAGAGTGTTTATTTGTTTTGCCTGCACACTTAGCAACGATAAAAACCCATGAAAGAAATGAAAATCGTTTTACTCGATTTCAGATGCGCTTTTCAGACTGGCTAGAAAATTTTATAGAAACGGTTTATCGGCCTGTCTTATTAAAAGTACTTAACTGGCGTTATGTTACATTATCAACTTTTGTCGGCGTCTTTATTGTATTTGTAGCGGTGTTATCTGCGGGCTGGATTCACATGGTGTTTTTCCCAAAAGTAGAAGGTGATATTGCGATCGCAAGTGTTAGCTTTGCCCAGGGAACACCGGTAGAAAAAACAGAGCAAGCAGTTGATAAAATTGAGGAAGCAGCACTTCAGCTCAGAAAACAATTAAAGCTGCGTACTGGCGAAGAACAAATTGAAAATATTATTTCAACAGTCGGCATACAGTCGATGAGTAGAAGCGGAAATAAAGGAGACCATGTTGGGGAGGTTTCTTTATCATTGCGGGCCTCTGAAGAAAGGGAGGTTGATAGTGCCGAAATAATGAAATTATGGCGAGAAGCCGTGGGTGAAATACCAGCTGCCACGCAACTTTCGTTTCAATCTAATTTAAGGGATTCAGGGCCGGCCATTAGTATTGATCTTACCGGGAGAAATACTCAGGAGTTATCAATTGCTGCGAATGCATTAAAAAAACAATTACAACAATATCGCGGTGTATATGATATTCAGGACAGTTTTGATACGGGTAAAAAAGAAATAAAACTCCACTTAAAACCCGATGCCGAATTTTTAGGTATAAATGCAAAATTACTCGCGCACCAGGTCAGGCAGGCATTTTATGGGGAAGAGGTGCAGCGCATTCAGAGGGGGCGAGATGATGTTAGGGTTTTTGTACGATACCCAAAAGGCCAGCGTCAGTCAGTCTATTTTCTTGAAACAATGTTTATTCACCTTAATAATGGCGTCGATGTGCCATTAAGTGAAGTCGCAGATATTGAATATTCATCAAGCCCGTCTAGAATTTTACGCATTGATAGAAAACGTGTCATCACCGTAAGTGCGCGTATTGATGAAAGCCGTGCAGTGGCCTCACAGGTTAGGGAAAGTTTGAAAGCCGATTTTTTTGATACGATGGATAAAAATTTTCCAGCGGTGAAATGGAATAAGTCAGGTAGCCAGAAAGACCAGGATGACTTGATAGATGCAATGTATCGTGGTTTTATCCTGGCTCTAATTGGTATTTATGCATTAATGGCGATTCCGTTTAAATCTTATACCCAGCCAATAATGGTAATGAGTGCAATTCCCTTTGGGCTAATAGGCGCTATTCTGGGGCATTTATTGCTGGGCCTGGATATTAGCTTGTTATCACTTAGCGGCATGATAGCGGTTGCCGGTGTGGTCGTTAATGATAATCTGGTGCTCGTTGACTACATCAACCGGAAACGTGAAGCAGGTATTGAGCTTAGCCTGGCTATTCGTGAGGCGGGAGCAGCCCGCTTCAGGCCGATAATCTTAACCTCACTCACAACATTTGCAGGCCTGACACCATTAATGCTTGAGCGTAGTGTGCAGGCACAGTTTCTAATTCCAATGGCGGTGTCCCTGGCATTTGGTGTCATGTTTGCCACCGTAGTCAGTCTGTTACTGGTACCCGCCAGTTACTATATTCTGGAAGACCTTAAGTGTAAATTAGGTTTCTATCGCAGTTGAGATCGAAGGGTGCCGATGTGGATTAAGCGGATTTATTACTCATACTAATAATCAAAGTTTCTCGCTTTGATGGGCCTGCCGGGTAGCCTGTTCTGGTTGAATTCTGTAGAAACCAAATATCTCAGGCAAAATTGTATTTCACCACCTATACTCATAAATTCAAAGCCTGTAAAGACGGGATGAATTTAGTTTAAATTATAATAACAGAACCTGTCATCATGGGTTTTGGGAGTTATCATGGGGTACAGTATGGAAAATCAAGTTGAAGATCGTAGAGATGCTACACGATACGAGTTAAAGGAAGTGCTCGATATGAAAATCGTCTTCTCTTCTGAGAATCCAAATTTGCTGGGTAAAAAATTAGCGGGTTCAACTGTTGATGTATCTGCTTACGGATTGCGTATTGAGTTAACTCAACAGATTAAAATTGATAGTGTTCTGGATGTATGGGTTACATTGAAGGATAGTAATAAGAAATATTTTCTTACCGGTAATGTACGTTGGTGTGAGGAGATGGAGGTCGAAGGGCATTTCCAGATTGGGGTGGTTTTACGTGAACGCTCCGATACGGTAACAGATCTGGATAACTGGAAAAGTGTGTTTAAGGGTAATTAATGTCAACAAGCTGCAAGTTCTGTAAAACTGTTTCCAGTCCACAATTTATACTTGTGGCACTGGTTTTGTTTGTAATTTATTTTAGTATCTGGGGCAGTTAGCCCAAATATTCTAATCGAAAAAAATTGCTTAAAGGCATATTAGTTGCCGACTTGGGCCTTCTTATTAATATAATTTAAGTTCTGTTATTGCTGCCAGGTCAGTAATAACATCATATCCTCTGCAAATTCTAAGCTGTATTACGCGTTTAAGATTTTTATAAATCAGCTTGTGGCTGTGAAAATGGCTGTATTTTTGGGGCGTATTAAAATTCTAAAAAAAATGATAAAGTATTCTGGTAAGTGGAGCAGAATAAATGTCAAAACAACACCCTATAATTGCTGTTACTGGGGCTAGTGGTGCCGGTACTACAGCAGTACAGCAAGCGTTTAAAGAAATCTTTTTTAGACAGAAAATTAATGCCGCTTTTATTCATGGTGACGGTTTTTTGCGCTATAGCGAGGCTGAAAGTGAAAAGCTTATTTCACAGAATCTAGCTTGTGGTCAGCATATTAGTTGTTATGGCCCTGACTTAAACAACTTCATAAAATTACAAAACTGTTTCAGGCGTTACTCAGAAACGGGATACTGTTGTCTGCGTGCTAAAGTAACGGAAGAAAACCAGCACCTTCATGATGCGCCCGTTGGTGAATTTACAGAATGGCAGGATGGCCCTGTCGACTCAGATTGTTTATTTTATGAGGGTATGCATGGAGGTGTGGTTGCCGAATCCTGGACAAGACGCAAATCTGATAACTCAGATGAATTTGTAGAAGATCGGCGTTGCGGTAATACCCAGAGCATTAATGTAGCACAATATGTTGATTTATTAATTGGTGTAGTTCCCGCAATTAATCTTGAGTGGATACAGCGCATTCAGCATGATAGGTTAAAAAACAAACACTCTGCTGAGCAGGTAACCGTAAATATACTGGAGCAACTTCAGGATTATATTTATTTTATCGTCCCGCAATTTTCTATTACGGATATTAATTTTCAACGTATGCCGGTGGTTGATACATCTAATCCATTTGAACATCAGATTGTTCCAACTGAAAAAGAAAGTGTGATTGTGATTAGTTTTAAAGAACCTGCTAAGTATGATTTAGAAGACTATCTGAGTAGAATCGACGGCTCATTTCTTTCCAGGCGTCGCAGTCTGGTGATACCAGGTGGGCAGATGCAGCATGCCCTGGATATAATTTGTGCGCCATTAATTGAAAAATTAATTCAGAGTTGAGTCGTTAAACCTGGAAAGATCAGTTGAAAGTGCGTTTAGAGTGTAAACTCTTGATTCGCATAGTGAATTCAAAAAATGTGCAGTCAACTGATTTTTTCAGGTTAAACTGTGTATTTGGTTTCGTAAGCTTTGACGCAGAGCCACGGTGACACAGAGGTAAACTAAATACTTTTCTCTGCGTCATGATCTTTGGGTTTAAACTAAAACATCAGGCTAAGCTATTCTTCGCTTGCTTTTTTACCTATACGAACTTCATCATAACGTCCAGAGGATCCCGTGAGTGAAACATCATCATTTTCCTCCGCATTACGGCGTTTAGAGTCTGTGGAAAAGAACTGATCGACCATCGATTTACTTCGATTCGGTTTTACCATTTCCTGTTTTTCATAGGAGCCCATGCTGTCTACCGCAGAGCGGTTACTGACATAAATAATACCCACGGCAGTTATTGTGCCGAAGATAATTACTTTTATTACTATAGATACTGATTTATTCATACGTATTTTATTAACCTGTGCGAAGCATTTTACTGTCCAGGTAAATTGGGATGAAAGTCCACCCAAAATGCCTGTGAGTAATTAGGTTAATGCTAGTTATGCGTTGTATGCAACCTGTTTTGTAGTGGGTTTTTCGAGTTTGTTGTTTAAAAAGCGGTATGTGCCACCGGAATTAAATTTGATTACGCTAAACCCATATGCGCTTACCTGGTCTACAGTAACTTCCTGACCAGTGCTTTTAATACGAACGCGGTCGCCAATATTCAATGTATTTTCGTTATTCATTTATATTCTCCAAAATCACAAAAGAAATTGTAGTTTCAATAAGCTACGACTTAAACTTAAACTACTTGATAAGGTAATGCAAGTAACTTCATGTTATTTATATAAAAAAGTAAATTTAACTAATCTTAAGCGGCTTGTTTATATTATTTAGATTGTATATTAGTACTAATTATTCTTTTTTACTATTAAAACTTATACCAGGTTCTTAGATAGTTACGATATCTTATTGTTTTGTATAGAAAAATAATTTTATGTTGGGTCCTTGGTCAGGGCTTGAGCTGGTTCTGGTGCTTTAACGGGTAAATTAACGGCCTCAGTTATTGCGGTGGCATCTGGGGAGGGTACGGATTTTTTGGCTGGAATGAGGGGCATGCGATGGCTCAGGCGGGTAACCTGTCTATCCATGCGGTGTTCATAAATGGCCATGTAAGCCAGAACATTGCTGACGTATTCCCGTGTTTCAGTAAAAGGAATGGTTTCTATCCATCGAATAGCCTCCATTTTATGGTGTTCGGGAAGCCATTTTTCTACACGGTGTGGCCCAGCATTATAGGCAGCAGTAGCGAGTACCTGTTGGCTATCAAGCTTGTCTAACATGCGCTCAAGGTAGCCGGTGCCAAGGCTGATATTAATATTGCTGGTGAGCAGGCTATTGCGTCCCCGGTAACGCACTTTCAATTGTCGAGCGACTTGTCTTGCGGTATTGGGCATCAGTTGCATTAATCCCATTGCACCAACTGATGAGCGTGCATCGGACATAAATGCACTTTCACGGCGAATAATGGCATATGTCCAGGCGGGGTCTATGTGGCGCCGGTTTGACCAGGGGAGTACCTTACTGTCTAAATGAAGCGGGAAACGTAGCTCAATGTCATCACGGTACCGGGTTTTACCCATGGTAATAATAGCTCTGTCGTGCCAGTTCCAGGCCTGGGCAATTTTCGATGCGGCTAACTTCTGTTCATTATCTATATGGCTAATCAGTTTGTGCCATTCTCGTCTGGCGTTCAGTATCTGGCCCATAAAATAAAATTCACGTGCTCGCAACGCTTCAGGTTGTTTAAATACCTTGTTCATCGTTTCGGTAGTGGGGGCTACTGGTTTCTCTTCAAAGGCATATTGCTGCTTCAAATGATCAGCTGCGAGAAAACCATAGTAACTTCGTTTATTAGCCAGGTATTGATAGATACCCAGTGCATCATCCGTGTTTCCAATTTGCTCATTGGCATAGGCCCACCAGTATTGCCAACGGTAATCGGCCTGCTTTTCAACGGTAAGTTTGCTAATGCTATTGACTACCAGGCTCCAGTCGCCCTGGCGAATTGCGGTGCGAATAGTCCATTCTTTAACATCTATGTCGGCATGGCTATCTGGTATACGTGCTAGCCATAATGCTGCGTCTGGCATGTGTTCGCGAGCAAGTCTTAAACCGAAATGCCGTGTTAGTTCGGCAGTTTGATTAGGCGTGAACGGTAATTGTGCAAGTTGATAATATGCGCCTATGGCATGGGTAATATCTCTATAGCTAAGACGTTTCAGGCCGTGTTGTAAGATAGCATTTTTATCAGGGTGCTGAATTTGAAGCATTTCATCTGTGGTTACAAGTTGTGGTTTTTTATGAATTTTTAACCACTTTTTTGCAATAGCAGCATCTCTAGCGGGCATTGATTTAGCCAGGTACCGAGCTAGACGATAGTTATTAACCGACATGGCTAATTTAAAGCGCTGCCAGATAATTTGAGGAGTTTTGTGACCCATAGACTGCCACTTCTTAAAAATGGAATCACAACTTTTAGGGAGAGAGCTGGCAGATAGCCAGAGATTTTCAATTTTAGGATATGCAATGGTCTGCTGGTTTGTGTGTAAGAGTGCGTTTAAATAGTGGCATTGTGCGCTAACACCAAAACCGGGCTGGTATATATCAATCAATCTTTGCCAATTATGAGACCGGGCAGCATGTTTGATGAGATCACTACGGAAACGATTACCTATAACCGTATCTTCGTTTGCCTGTAAAAAATGGTGAATCTGTCTGCTGCTAAGGGCAGATGGTTTAAACATCAGGGCCTTATATTGGAGATAGGGTTGTAAAGGGTAGTCCTTTAACTTGGCAGATATTTTTCTAAAGCGAAAATATTGACGGTTTTTATAGGCTTTTTGAGCCTGCTTATAAAGGCTTCGTTGCAGCGCCAGCTTTGAGATTTGTTGTGCTGACTGGCTTGTTGTCAGGTTGAGTAAGTCATTATTTACAGATGCGTAGCTTGTAGTAAACAGGCCCGGTAGCACCAGTAAAGGTAGCCACAGACTTTTGCGAATCACAGACAATACAGCATGTGCTTGTAGTCGTTGTTCTTGCATCAAACCTGTTTCATTAACGATAAGATTAATTAAGATTTATCAGTAGTTTAGTTAATTCAACTATAATATGCGTGAACATGCTCACAAAAAAAAGCCTAAACCGATAAAAGGTAGAAATTAGTTAGTGTGGGTGTATTACAGGGCGTGCAAAAGGTTGAGAATTACTACCTGGAAAAGGGATACAGGCTTTTTGAACCTGTAATTAAACCCGTGTACAGGTAAGCTAGTGTACCGGGCGAATAAAATATTTTTGTTTATATTCTGTTGCTAAACTCACCGCTAATTTTTTGTCTTCAGCGGTCAGCTTTTTATATAAGCTATTTTTTGTTTTACGCGCATCAGTAACGTTGGTGGCGGCAGCAACATAAAACCAGGCATAGGCAATAGCTGAATTAGGTACAACACCTCGCCCCGTGTAATAAGCGACGCCCAGGTCCATTTGTGCTTTACCATGGCCTTTTTCAGCGGCTTTGTGAAAGTGTTTTACGCCTTTGTTAAAGTTTTTTGTAAGCCCATAACCATGCACATATGCCCTGCCCATATTGTAATGTGCCTGGGTATAACCTTGCTTTGCTGATCTGGTATACCAGGTTACGGCTTTCTTCATATCTTTTTTGGTTCCAATGCCTTTTTCAAGCATTTCTCCCAACTGGTTTTGTGCTTCAGCACTACCTTGTTTAGCGGCTTTTTTGTACCATTTAAATGCCTCGTGTTTATCTTTTTTTACAATATCGCTGTTAAGGTAAAGCTTTGCTAAATTAATTTGTGCATGGACATTTCCAGATAACGCGGCTTTTTCAAACCATTTTTTTGCCTTCTTGGGCTTTTTCTTAATACCATCACCGTTTAAATACATCAGTGCTAGTTTATTCTGGGATTCGGTATGGTTTAGGCTGGCCGCTTTTTTATACCAGTAAGCGGCCTTACCAGGTGATTTGGCTACGCCATCGCCATAATAATAAAGTTTGCCCAGTAAGTATTGAGCCTGCTTGTCTTTTTGACGTGCTGCTTTTGTTAACCAGTCAGCCGCTGTTTTAAAGTTGCGTTTAACGCCCACGCCTTTTATATACATCTGACCAATAAGCGTTTGTGCTTCAATATTATTTTGATTGGCGGATTTTAATATCCACTCAGAGGCCTCGCTGGGATCTTTGCGTTGACCCTTTTGGTCGAGATACATTTTACCTACCTTAAATTGGGCCGCCGCATCACCTTTTTCAGCGAGGGGGAACCATAACATTAAGGCAGTGGCAAAATCATCTTTCTTATAGGCCGTAATTCCTTTCTCAAAATCAGTTGGGGGTTTTGGCTTTTTAGCTTTATTAGCGGCAACTGATACAGATGTGAAACTGAAAATTATGAGTAAACAAAAGAGGCGTGAAAGAGCTGGTGTCATAGTCAGAATGAACTTAGTTATGTTTGATTAGTTTATGGATACTCTAAGAGTATAGAAACAAACAGGAAAAATTTCAGCCAGCTATATAATCAGCATCTAAATATAGTGTTTTGTTAGAGTCGCTCATCAATAAAGGAGCGTATAAAACTAAGTGGTTTTGCACCGCTGAAACGACCGGACTCTTCCCCATTTATAAAAAGGATTAATGTGGGAAAACCACGCACCTGGTAACGTCCTGCCAGTTTCATGTTTTCATCTTCATCAACTTCTATTTTGGCAATAGCTAAAGTATTCTTGTATTCAGTAGCAATTTTTTCTAAAACAGGGGCAATAACCCGGCAGGGAGAGCACCACTCAGCCCATAAATCAACCAATATGGCCTTATGGTGAGAGGCTTCAATTACAAGTGACTGGAAGTTATCGAGATCGGAAATAAAGATGTTGTCTGGTGTGTGCATTAAAAATTTATGTAAGTAACTAAGTTGCGCAATTATACCATTATAGTTAGCGTTGGTGCTGTCTTCAGTTGAGTAGTAAAAGAGAGATGTATCGATTGACGGCTGGTCGTGGAGGTATCAGTTGCTAATATGCTTAAATAATCTGCCATAGAGGCACGGAAAACACAGAGTTTGCTTATTAATATCTTTCACTATTATCCCATTAAAAAAATTTTAGTTTATGTTTTATCCGCATTGTAGCGTGATTAACGTTTATTTCGTCCTGTTCGAGACATGAGTTGGGAATATCTGCCGCCATATAATTACGGGGCACGCCGTAAAACCAACCCTGGTGGCTCGACACCCGCGTCCATGCGGGTGACGGTCTTAGGCAGATATCCCCAACTCATGTCTCTAGTAGTTAATAATGGGACAACAACAAAAATGTCTATGTTTTTACTTTGTGTTTTTCGTGCCTCTATGGCAGATTATTAATTCAGTGGCTGAATCTCAAGTGGCCAATGCGTTTCTTCAACCTCAAGTTTCGACTTTAAATTATATAAAGCGGCCTGTAGCGCTTCTTCAATGACTGGGTGATAAAAAGGCATACCTAGCATTTGATGCACTGTCATTTGCATTTCTATGCACCAGCATATGAGGTGCCCAAGGTTTTCTCCCTTAACACAGGCCATCGATGCGCCAAGTAACTTGCCCGTTTTAATATCTGCGTAAAGGCGAATCAATCCACGGTTTTTGCCCATTATTAATGCGCGACCTACCGGTGCCATTTTAACTTCACCAATTGCGGTTTTCTGTGGATCAAGCTCAGATAATTTAGCGCCAACCGTTACAATATTAGGCTCACAAAAAGTGATTGCCAGGGGCGTTTTAGTTTTAAACGCCACGGGCTTTTCCTGCATTATATTGTAGCCCGCTACGCGACCTTCAAAACCCGCTTCATGTAATATAGGTTTGTCGGCATTACAGTCACCTGCAATATAAATTGAGCTATTACCTAGCTGCATAGTATTTGGGTTAAATACTGGAACCCCATTAGGTGATAATTCAAGGCCAGTTGATTCAAGATTAAGTTTGTCTACATTAGGTCTTCGTCCCATGCTGGCAAATATTTTTTCAACTTCTATATTTTTTTCACCGGCACTAACCTGCAAATTTCCATTTTCCAGGCAAGTAATTTCAGCGGGTTCACCAAGCCACAGTGGGAATTCTCTGTTAATGATATCAATAGCCGTTTTATTAACTTCATCGTCATCAAGGCCACATATTGTGTTTAGCTGGTCAATGCCGGTGACCTTAACGCCTAAGCGATGAAGTGACTGGCCTATTTCAAGGCCTATTACACCCAGCCCAATTACAGCCACGGATTCAGGTAATGTTTCAAGTTCAAAAACTTCATCGGTAGTTAGAATTTTATCAGAAAATTCTCTCCATGCAGTGGGAATAACCGGTCGTGACCCCGTTGCTATAATAATTTTGTTTGCTTTTATTTGCTCCCCATCCTGTGATTGTAAAGTGTTGGCATCAATAAAATGAACATGGGATTCAATTAGCTTGTCTTCAGGTAATAAATCGATTGAGTGGGAGAGCGTTCGGTCGACAAAGGTGTCACGTAAATCCTGAACATGCTCCATTACGTCTTCTTCATTAATGCTTAGATGTTCTTCTCCCTCAATTCCCTCACGGTCAAAAATAGTTCGCCGGTGAAAATCTTCGGCAACCTGAATCATTACCTTTGAAGGCATGCAGCCAACTCGGGCACAAGTAGTACCGAGTTCTCCACCGTCAATTAAAACGAAATTATCTGTAAAGCGTTTTACCTGGCTCATGCTATACAGGCCGGCACTACCAGCACCAATAATGGCAACTTCAACTTTTTTCATGTGTGTTGTCCTGATAATATGTATGTTTTAAGTTTAAAAAAATTATTCTGAATAAATATGTGTGATTAAATTCTGGTCTTCATCGCAACGCATTTCACCATTGTAAACCTGAAATTCGCCCTCACGCTTGTCGTTAAAAAAAAGACGCAGGGTTTCGCTAATAACAGGAAACGCCAGTTTATCCCAGGGGATATTATTTTCAGTGTATAGATCAGTTTCAAGGCTCTCGGTGCCTGGTTTGGAAAAGCCATTAATCAGCTCGCCTCGGTACATGATGTAGACCTGGGAAATATGGGGGATGCTGATTGTGCAAAAAAGCTGGCTGTTATTTATCTCAGCTGTTGCCTCTTCAAAGGTTTCTCTTTTTGCCGCTTCCAGTGTCGTTTCCTGGTTTTCCATAAACCCTGCGGGCAGGGTCCAGAGTCCATGGCGGGGTTCTATGGCTCTTTTACAAAGTAGAATTTTATTATCATATTCTGCAATGCAACCAGCAATAATTCGTGGGTTTTGATAGTGAATAAAATCACAGGCTGTACAGACATAACGGTGGCGGTTATCTCCCTGCGGGATTTTATGTTCGACCTGTTCGCCGCAGTGGCTACAAAATTTCATGTTTAAAGTCTCTTTTAGAGTCCCTGGGGATATTGTCGAAGTGTTAGCGTGTTGCCGCGCTGACTGAATTCAAGGTGTTTAAGGAAGCTCATGCCGAGTAATATTTCATTGCTTTTATAGCCAGGATTAATCGTTGCACGAATATCGCTAAGGCTAATCTCACCAAGTGAAATTTGATCGAGTTTAGTCAGCTGTACATCTACTGGCCCATTTGCTGTCTGGTAAGTGGCAGTAGGGCCGGGTATTAAGTTAAGGTGCTGGGCAATATTTTTAGGGATGGAAACATCGGTAGCACCCGTATCGAGCATAAATGTAACGGCCTGTGAATTGATGCTGCCGTTTGCTACATAATGTCCCATACGGTTTCGTTTCAAGACTAATTCTTTAATGTTCCCGGATAGTGATATCGTGTTAACAGACTGATTAGGGTTGTTTTGTTTATCAAGCACATTGGAAAAAAATAGACCGAGAACGATAAATATGCCAAGCCACATCAGGCCGAGCATAACTGCGCCTATCTTTTTTTGATCTTGTTCGGGTGTTTGTTGCATTTTAAGCTTTATATTAATCCTGCTAAATTTAGACAATACTATCTGATTATCGTTGCAAAATCAGTAAATTGATATATGGGGATACAGATCCTAAAGTGAGGTTAAAGTGAATTAAATCAAGATATCCCTTAAATTATATGGGTAAAATTCGCAAGACTTGAAAGATTGTCTTTATGAATTAAGACATAATTAACAGATGAAATTAAGAAGCAATTCATAAATATGTAATAAAACCTGTGATATTCTGTGCAAGTAAAGTAACTTTAATTAATTATATTTTTCGAGGAAATAGACTTGTCTGAAGAAGAGGCAAAAGCACAGGATAATGAACTGGAGGAACTGGTTTTACGTGAAAGCATAGTCAGTGCCACGGGTTTAAATGAAGGTAGTCTGCAAATAGGTATTAAGGGTGATCCCTCGTTGCGTGAAACCACACTAGAGCGTAAGCGTTATGAAAGCCCGGTTGATAAAGTTATAGAACCTCTCATGGATAACCTGGAAGAGCTGATGCTTAACCGTAGTTGTTACCGTGTTTTTATTGGCTTTAATAGTGGTGAAATACGCACAAATTCAATTTTTGACCCATTGCGCCAGGAAATTCATGCATCGGAAAAGCTGGCGGATAAAGCGTATATGGACCGACATTTTCCGAAGATCAGTTATGAAGATAAAATTCAGGCGATGCGCGATATATATGGATTAATAAAGGAAAGTAAATTATTTGCCGCTATACCCGGTTACTGGAAAAATATATTTACCAAGCGACACCAGACCTGGGACCCCATGACCAAGGATGAAATTCATACGATCATGTCATCAATAAAAATCATGCGTGATTTACCTGATTTTTATTTACGAAATATTACAATCTGTATTGTTCAGGATCTGGTACGTATGCAGTTTAACTGTGATGGTACACAAATCATCAGTGCTGAGAACTACCAGAAATTTATTGAAGATAATATGCCGTAAGGTTTTATCTGGAGATAAATTTTTCGGAGAAAGATAAAGAGCATTTTGTCCGCAAATGAACGCTAATAACCGCAAATGTTTTTTTGTGCACCTGTGGCGCACTGCACCCTATTAGATTCTTTTGCATTGATGTGGATAAGCACATTAATATGTGGCATATAGAATTGCAAGAGCAATTATTTGTGGACAATATCCTTTATGTGTTTTGAGGGAAGTACTTAACTATTACGTTTATTTTAGGGTTGCACCGGCTAGTAAATCATCAAACGGTGAGGTTTGAATAGGGCCAATTTCAATGACGATGGTTTCGTCTAGAGGAATTTCATCCGACTCCAAATGAGGCAAGAGCTCCTGTGAAATTTGCATAATTGTAATCATGCCCTGCTGATTATTTGCATCGGTTTCAGCTTCGATATTTTTTTGTAATTCTAGCAGGTGGCTTTTTACAGCTGCTAATCGGCTTTGCAGATCCTGCTGTTGAAATGCGGGTTTGAATCCCATGTGTAACTCGCGTAATCCAGTTTCACTATTGTCGTTAACTGCTATTGTAAATGGGCCTTGTATTTCCACTATTTCACCAGGGTATATTGTGTGTATTTAAATTGCTAAATTGATTTTAACAAAATTGAGCTAAATGGGGGTTTATTATTTGCGGCTTTTTTTTATCTGCTCATAGGCTGCTTTGATTTCAGCTGTTTTTTGATTAGCAAGCTTGATCATTTCTTCAGGTAGGCCTTTAGCCACCAGCTTATCCGGGTGATGCTGGCTCATTAACCGGCGATAGGTTTTTTTCAGGGAACTGTCTGAAATTTTGTTATCTACTCCCAATACCGCATATGCCTGACTCAAGCTCGACTGGGGAGAAGTCTGAGCTGAACGATGGGAATACTGTTGCTGGGCACCCACCATATTTATAAGGTGCTCAAGTTGTGTGGCTGAAAAACCAATCTGCTGGGCGATGTTTTGCAGTGCAGAATGCTCCGCCTTATCCAGTGTGTTATCTGCATAGGCGGTAGCAATCAGTATTTCTAGAAACATCTGTAGCAGGTTGGTGCGGCGGTGACACTCGGTTTTGAACTGATGCAAAATGTCGTTCAGGGGAAAGTCGGCCTGTTTGCCCTGGTTAAATAGATCAATGGCTGTTTTACGTTGACTGGCATCTAAATTCATTTGCGCCATGATATTTTCGGCCATTTGAATCTCACTGCGTGACACGGTTCCGTCAGCTTTAGCGAGATACCCCATTACGGAAAAAACAGCGGTAAAGAATGCCAGTTGTACCCGTTCAGTGTTTCCAGGTTCCAGATCAACCGCATGTAAGCCTTTATCAAGCTGGTGGCCTGCTACCATACCGATAAGTGCGCCTAAAGGACCGCCCAGCATAAATCCAAAGCCACCACCAATTAACTTTCCCCACCAACTCATAATTATTTCCAGTAATTGAATATATAAATTAAGATTTTGAGATTATGTCTGCTTGAAATCTTTTCCAAGCTGAGAACCCGAGCGTACGACTGTTGTTGTGTGTAAAGATTCATCTTCAGGAAACATTCTTTTTAAATCGTCCATGGTCAGCGATTCGCCCTTGCGATCATATTCAGACCAGATAGCCTCCCATCTTTTGTCATCAAAATAAAAGCCAACCGGTAGCATGGCAACCGGTTTATTATTGAAATCGGTTATCACTTTAGGTTCAATGAGTTTGCCGGCCACTTTATTTCCACCATAATGTTAATACAGGTATATAGGATATCATAAGAAGCCAGCTAAGCATGATAGCTAAAAAAGGCAGG
>Ga0316207_10001039_pt1 | contig 37315 bp, 34 predicted proteins | sample 6weekpyrite_MG_FD_204943 | JGI IMG/M metagenome (GOLD analysis project Ga0316207, IMG submission 204943) | Microbial mat bacterial communities from mineral coupon in-situ incubated in ocean water Damariscotta River, Maine, United States -... | ecosystem: Environmental > Aquatic > Marine >... | reverse complement strand
GTAGCCGTCCATGGCTGGCAGGAACCATCATCGAGCAGATGAGTGCATTGCTCGATGTGGATAGTTTTATTGAAATGCTAAAGGAAGGCGTGCCTTTGGACGAAATACCATAGAGACATTGTAGAACCAGTTGATTTAACGTGATTTCACTGCCAAATTGACTGAAAAATAATTCGCAATACCAGGAGCAATATTATGAGCCAGAGTGAACAGGCAGAAAATAATCCCGTAACACAATGGGTGACATTTCGCTTGGAGGATGAGACCTATGGTGTGAATGTCATGCAGGTACAGGAAGTGCTGCGCATGACTGAAATAGCCCCAGTGCCTGGTGCGCCCAGTTATGTGCTGGGCATTATCAATCTGCGTGGTAACGTTGTAACGGTTATGGATACCCGTAGTCGTTTTGCCTTGCCATCGCATGAGGCAGATGATGCAACGCGAATTGTGATTATTGAAGCAGAAGAACAGGTCGTGGGTATTATGGTTGATAGTGTGGCGGAAGTGGTTTACCTCAAGCAATCTGAGATTGAGGTTGCCCCCAATGTTGGTAATGAGGAAAGCTCGCGCTATATTCAAGGTGTGGCCAATCGTGATGATGGTCTTTTGATTATGGTTGATCTGGATAAACTTCTTACTGATGATGAGTGGAAGGAGTTCAACAGTATGTGATTTTAGTCGGCTATCAAACACATGAAGGGGGTGTTTTGGTCGGCTGAAAAAAAGGGGGGGATATGGCGGAAATTGATGGAACAAATCCGTTACTACCTGTTTGGCCACAGCGTCCTGCGCGTAAGGTTGAGAAAGATGACCCAGCCAAGGACGAGCGGCGTAGGCAGGAACAGGCTAGGAAAAAACCTAATAATAATAAAAAAGACAAGGATGATGGCTCATTTCATATTGATGAATATGTTTAGGTCAGTTTAGGGAAATCGGGTTTATGGGTGATTTATTTGTATTTGCCGTCATAGCCGTAGCTGTAGTGCTAATTGTGGCCTTGCTAGTGCTCGCCAAAAAACAATCAAAAATGCAGTCTCAGTTAGCTGAAAGCCAACGCCGGGTTGAGCAACTTATGGATGAGTTAAAGGCCATTTATGCTGGGGCGGCAGGTCAGGGTAATCATATTGCCCGCATCGAAGAGCAGCTCGGTCAGCTATCTGATCGCCAAGAACAGCTGGATGAGCAGGATCCTACAAACCAAAGTTATAGTGAAGCGATTGAACTCATCCAGAGTGGCGCCTCAACCGATGAGTTGGTTCGTCATGGCTTACGTCGTGAAGAAGCCGATTTGTTAATGCGCATGCATGGTGCTCAGTCGCTAGGTTAAGTTTCTTCCGTTAGCGGCTGTTTGTCTGACAGGTAGTAGGCAAAGGCAATGATCTGTGCCACCGCTAAATAAAGACTTTCAGGTATCTCGTCACCCAGATCTATTTGCGCCAGGGCAGTCACCAGTATCTCGTTATCTTCCTGAATAGGAATATCATGTTCGCGGGCAACTTTTAAAATCTGCTCTGCCAAATCACCTTCACCCTTGGCGGTAACTTTTGGTGCCGCTTTACCATCCCATTGCAGGGCAACGGCCTTGGCTGGTTTTTTGCCCTTTTTCATACGTTTATATCCAAAACGATGTGGGGCAGGCTGCTGGTTGTGGCTGGTGGTGTGCCCGGGTAGCAGCATAGCTCACTGCTCTCTAAGCCTGCGTGATGATAGCGCTGGCGCAGGTTTTCCAGGTTCTTATTGAATAGCTGAGTAGTCTCCGTGCTTTCGGCCCAAAAGGTGGTGGAAACCTTGTTGTCTATCATCCTCAGCTTTGCATGAACCGGCCCCAGCCCTTTAAGATTAAAGGCGAGACTAATGCTCCATTGTTTGTTGTCTTCTTCATCTGGATTATTTTTTTCTTCTTCATTGATGATGATGTCAAAAATATCTATCTGTTGGTTGTTGCGGATAGGCAGTTCAAAGGCCAAATTAACTGGCGATTGCTCACCGGTTGGCAGAGAGGCTGCCTGGTGTAGCTGAGTGCGGGCCAGGCTTGACTCCACTTGTTTGCCCAGTTCTAACAGCAATAGTGGCAGATTACTCAGGCCGGCCAGGTTTGCCTTTGCCTGGGGTTGAGCCTGTGGTGTCTTGCCTCGCAGTGGTGGAGGCGTGAATGGCTGTGGTAATGGTTGGGAACTAGCTTGGGTGCTAGTTTGGCTAAGCGGGGTTTGTAGCGGTGTTGAGCTGCCGGTCTTGGTGATTTGTTGTATTGCACCGAGCAATTGCAACAAACCGAGTTTTAAATCAGCAGATGGCTTATCTGCAGGGCTGGTAGCTGTGTTTTGCTGTGTTTTTCCCAGCTGCATTTGCAGTGATTGTGTGGCTGTCTGTTTAATTGTTTGAGCAGTCTTGTCAGTTGGACTGACGGCGGTGCTTGGCAGTGTTTTTCCCTGCTGCATTTGTAGTGATTGTGTGATTGCCTGCTTAAGTGTTTGAGTCGTTTTTTCTGTCGGACTGACGACGGTGCTCGGTAGTGTTTGTGCCATCGACATTTGTAGCGATTGTTTGATTGTTTGTTTAAGTGTTTGGCTTGTCTTGTCACTGGCAAGTTTGTTGAGTTTGCTCTCGAGAAAAATGCCTGAATTGAGTATGTTCTGCTTTAGTTGCCCTGCATTTGTCCCGCTTTCCTTGCTCGGAAGCTGTTTGATAAGTTGTTTGACGATGCCGAGAACAGGTGCCGGGATTGGGCTAGTTTTACTTGTAGACTGATTTAACCAGGTTAGGTTGGCCAGCAGGTTGGCCATGCTGGCCTGTTTGGGTAAGGCCTGTTTCAAAAGGGCATTAACGGCAACATCTGTTGCTATTGGTTGGCTGGGCTGTGTAGTCGCAGTGCGTGACGTGTTGGCCGATTGTGGTGTCGGGTTGAATATGCGAGCCTGCAAGATTGGTTTGTCACCCAGCTGGCTGACACGTAATTCCAGTTTTTGTCCGACAGGCAGGCTGACCGTTGTATCTGCCTGTAGTTGCTGATTGCCAACTTGAAGAATCAGACTCTGTGGACTGGCTTGCTTGACCACTGTGGCTTGCAGCACCTGTCCGACTTGCCAGTTGCTGATTGCGCTGGGCAACTGTGCCGGTTTGATAATACTTGGTGGTGGACCATTGATTTCCATGGTAAGGATAAAGGCAGCTTAGAATTGTCCGATGACACCTATATTGCCAAGTCAAAATATGCTTGTATAGGTAATTATGATCATTGAGTTAATTTCTGTTTTTTTAAGGGTTCTGCATGGCTAGTTCAAAGGTACGCAAATTATGGTTTGTGCGTCGTAACGGTGATGTCCGTGGTCCTTTCCCAACAGCTGCGATTTCCCAGTTTTTATTGGTTGGCCGGCTGCACAAGTTTGATGAGGTCAGTGAAGATAAGCAGGTATGGCAGGCAATAGATGATGTCGAAGAGCTGGTGCCTGACGTAATGAAGGCCGACATGGCTGACCCGGTTAAGCAATCAAATCTTGAGGCCAGCAAACACGGGGCAGACGAGCGTAGCGGTGCAGAACGTCGTCATGAGGATGAGCCGGAACATCAGGAACAACGAGAGGGCGAGCGGCGTAATGCCGAGACGGCAGATGAACATGCCCTTCGACAGGCTCGGATGATAGAAAGGCTTGCCGAAGCAGAGCAAAAAGCCAAGCGACAGAATACAATTATGGTTGTCATTCTCGTCGTGATTTGTGCTGCCATGCTGGGCTTGATGCTTGTCTATGATCCGGGAGAAGAGATTCCGGATATTGATTGCACTGCAGCCCCGGCAAGTGGGGTTAACTGGAGCAATTGTGACCTGCAAGGCGCTGACCTGAATGCGGTTGATTTGAGTAAATCGCATATTCGCAATGCCAACCTGTCCTCAGCCTCGTTATTTCGTGCCAATCTGCAAGCTGTGGATCTGGCATATACCAATCTTGGTCTTGCCAATCTGCGTATGGCCGATATGCGTAGTGCTAGTCTGGTTGGCAGCAGTTTCCGCAACAGCGATATGCGCGGTGCCGATCTTGCCGGTGCCGATCTCTCTTATGCTGACCTTCAGGGGGCACAGATGGCTGGGGTAAATCTTGAAGGTGCAAGGTTGGATAAAACCATCTGGGTCGACGGTCAGCGCTGTGCTGAAGGGTCGGTCGGGGGCTGTATCCCCCTCAACTAGATTTGTGGACACCTCTAAAAATAGTAATTTTTAGAGGTGTCCTTATGGAAATGATGTGGTTGTATAACGCCATATCCGTAAATCAGCAGACCAGTAATCAGCCGGCAGGCCTGTTTTGAGTTTGAGGTGCTGGACGAACTGATCTGGCTTGGGCAGTTGTTGCCATACACTTGGCAGAAATGTTCCCCGCTGTTGTCCCTCCTGCATGATAAGACCATCGATACTGGGGCGAAGCTGGTCGATCAGGTCTTGTTCAGAGGCAAAACTCATTTCTTCAGCGGGGTTTAAAATCGAGATATGGATTTCCAGTTGTTTATATTCGGGTTGGCTTAGCGGTAAAAAGCGTGGATCGGTAAAGGCGGCAGCAAAGGCATTTTGAGTAACATCAAGTAGCAAAGGGCGATGTGCTTCGAGTGTGCCGATGCAGCCGCGTAGCTGGCCGTCAATATTCAGGGTGACAAATGTGGCACGCTGCTGCTGTAATTGTGATGGATAATCATCCACTTGCAGTGGCATTGGCTTGCCATGCTGCAGGCCGTGGAGAATGCTTTGCCTGGCGACAGTCAGTAGCATTTGTTGCAACGCTTCATCAATGTTTGTCTGTGTTGGCTTATCTGAAGGCATAGGCACCATATCCGACCACTTGTTCTTTGTCTCCGGCGGTATCTCCTGAGTTTCTTTGGTCGATGATTTCCGCCTTCAGGCTATGGGTGCTGGCATACATGAGTAGGCCATTGACTGCGGTGCGACCACAGGCATCTTCATAGCCAATTTTATTGCCATCAAGGTTTTCGATGGCTTGTGAGGTTTGCGTGTCGAGTTTGTTTGCTGTTGCGTAGTCGTGGTAGTGGCTAAGATCTGAACTGATAACGATTAATGTCTGTTGATCTTGAATTTGATCTTGAATTGGGCCTTGGCAGGCAAGTTCCAGTACTTCACAAACCTTGCGTGCCGATGCATCACCAACCACCAGCGGAATCAGTTTGAAGTTAGTCAGAATGGTTTGCAAAAACGGCAGTTGGACTTCAAGGCTGTGCTCCATCGAATGAGCCTCGTCCATTAGCTTGACTTGTCTTAGCTTAGTCAGTTTTTTGATCTTGTCCTGATCAACCTCTACCAGCCCAAGCGGAGTGGCAAAACTGCTGGCACTGGTGGCGGCCAGACCCAGCAGGGGAACTCGGTGTGACGGCCCTAACAGGACAACCCGGTTGATGTTTTGACTGCTGTTTTCCAATAAGTGATAGGCATTGGCGGCGATGGGGCCGGAGTAGATATAACCTGCATGCGGTGCGATGATGGCCCGCGGAGCCGGGCCGGATGAAGTGGCCTGGGCGAGGAATTGTTGCACCATGCCTTTCAGACTTGTTTCATTATCTGGATAAAACATACCGGCAACGGCGGCGGGTCTGATCTCGCTCATGTTACACCTCACGATAGTCAAAGGTCACAGCACTAGTATAGGGAAAATAATGCCAACTTTGCTTGAATTCTTACTGTGATAACGCTATCAAGTAGATAGTGGCCTTGGGGTATTGTTATGACTTCAGAACTCAACACTGTGGTGGCAACAGACTACTGGCATCAGTTGGATGATGGCCGGGTTCAGTGTGATTTATGTCCACGTTATTGCAAGTTACATGAAGGTCAGCAGGGGCTGTGTTTTGTTAGGGCTAATCAGAACAATCAGATTGTTCTAACCACCTATGGTCGTTCAAGTGGTTATTGTGTCGACCCAATTGAAAAGAAACCGCTAAACCATTTTTTGCCCGGTACGCCGGTGCTGTCATTTGGCACGGCTGGCTGTAATCTGGCCTGCAAGTTTTGTCAGAATTGGGATATGAGTAAATCCAGAGAGATGGATATTCTGGCTGACCAGGCACCACCCGAGGTGATTGCCAGGGCGGCGAAACAGCTGGGCTGTTCCAGTGTTGCCTATACCTACAATGATCCTGTCATCTTTCTCGAATATGCAGTCGATGTGGCCAAGGCCTGTCACGAGCTTGATATTAAATCGGTGGCGGTGACTGCGGGTTATATCTGCGAAGCGCCGCGTAAAGTGTTTTTTGAACATATGGATGCGGCCAATGTTGACCTGAAGGCATTCACTGAGGAGTTCTACCATAAAATCTGTGGCGGCCATCTACAGGACGTGCTGGATACCCTGGTCTACATCAAACATGAAACCAATGTCTGGCTTGAATTAACCACCTTGTTAATCCCGGGTAAAAACGATTCCGATGATGAAATCAAACGCATGACCGGCTGGGTGGTGGAAAAGCTGGGGCCGGATGTTCCAATGCACTTCACCGCCTTTCACCCAGAGTGGAAAATGATGGATGTGCCATCAACGCCTGTTTCTACTTTGATCAGGGCCAGAGAGATTGCGCTGGCCAGTGGTGTGCGTTATGCCTATACCGGCAATGTTCATGACAAGTCAGGCGAGAGCACTTATTGCCATGGTTGCGGCAAAATGGTGATCGGTCGGGATTGGTATGTTTTGTCTGATTGGCATTTAAGCAACGATGGTCATTGTGAATACTGCGGTACTAAATGTGATGGCCTGTTTCAGGGCAAGGCCGGAACCTGGGGTGCCAAACGCTTGCCGGTGCGCTTGCGCGATTACGCTGTCTGAGCGGCTTATTCTTCAGGCCCAGACATACGGTAAAGCTTGGAGGTATTTTTCTTGCTGTCGAAATCCACTTTCAGATCGAGTAACAGGCCAACGATTTCATTGGCAGGCCACGGTTGTCGGCGCAACCAATCCACAGATATTCCGGTGCCTGTTGGGCTGACAGTTTCTTGATGAACTCAGGATCCTCGGCATTGGTGGCTTCGGTTCAGGACTTGTTGTACTCAAATAATTTGTTGATGCCTGGCATGTTATTTGAGTTTGTTAAGAATTGGGTGGATGCATATCAGTACAAGCTTAATCGATGCAAAACCAACTATCGATCGGCTGGAATATGCTCGTGTTCTTCTAATTCTTCAGCAGGGCTGCAGGCCTGGAAGCTGGCCAGATAGCGGGCGCCCTTTTCAATTTGTTCGGCCAGGCGGCGTAGTTGGCTCACCATCTCCAGTTGCACCACCATATCAGTGGTCGTGATTGTCCCCTCAGTGCCGGCTCGCAATAATGTTGCCTTGAGCGATTGATAATCATCCTGCAGCTTGGTCAGAGCTATCGAACAGGCTTCGCTGGAGTAATGGTTAAGGCTCGCATCTGCATCCTGAATCAGTTGTACAACGATGCTCTTAAAATGACTGATCTTCTCAGCCAGTTGGGTATTCTCAAGGCTGTGATGTTGTTGCTGGGCGGCGACATGCTCGGCAAGATGGCAGGCCGCTCTGTAATATCGGCCAACCCTAATTGCGTTTGGCAGTGCCGCTGCCAATTCTGTCGGTAGGTCAGTTTTTTGTAGCGCTGTGCAATATTTTCCAGCAGCAATCACCAGCTGTTCTTGGCTATGTCGGTCAAATAAAAACTGGCCGCTTGGTCCTTGCTCAGCACTGATTGCGCCTTTTGCAATTTTGCGGCCAATATCGGCTATGCGTAGTAGCTCAAGTCCCAGTGCCTGGAAGGCGAGCACGGGCGTCCCCAGCAGTGTCTTATCCAGGTGACGTGGTTTGGCCTTGTCTTCCTCATTCGAGCGAAAACGTTGCTTTAGGAAACTGACCAGGGCGTTGGTAAAGGGCCATAACAGTATGACTCCCAGGATATTGAATAAACTGTGGAACAGCGCCAGTACCAGAGGGGTTTCAGTGGCATAGCCCAGTTGGGTTTGTGCTAGCTGAACTGCTGATAGCATCCACGGTAAAATTAGAACTGCCACCAGGCCGGTCAGTAGATTGAAACAGACGTGGGCCGCGGCGACGCGCTTGGCATTTGGGGTGGCGCCAATCACAGCCAGTAAGGCGGTGCTGGTGGTGCCGACATTGGCGCCGATGATCATGGCCGCTGCGGCTTGCAGGGGGATTACATCGCCGCCAGCTGCGGTCAGAATGATAGCCATCGAGGCGCTGGACGATTGCATTAACACGGTCATCAGAAAGCCACTGCCCACCAGCAGGAGCAGGTCAAACCCACTGGCTTCAAGGTTGGCAAACTGGATCGATCCACCCATGCCTTCAAAGCCTGTTTTAAGGATCTCTATGCCGAGAAAAAACACGCCAAAACCGGCCAGAGCCTCACCAAAGGCGCCCAGGCGTTTGTTATTCCAAAGCAGGCGCATGGCCATGCCGATGCCGATGGCGGGCAGGGCATAGAGTTTGATGTGAACATGAAAGCCAATTAGCGCTACCAGCCAGGCGGTCATGGTGGTGCCAATGTTGCTGCCATAGATGACGGTAATGGCTTGTTTTAGCTGCATCAGGCCAGCATTGACAAAACCGAGTGTGGCGACGGTGACGGCGCTTGAGGACTGCACCAGTGAGGTAATGGAAATGCCGGTTAGGATGCCGCGTGCGGTGGTGTGAGTCCAGTATTCAAGGATGTTTTGCAGGGCATGGCCTGCGGCCAGGCGCAGGCCATTGGTCATTAGAAACATACCGAGCAGGAAAAGGCCTATCCCGCCCAAGAGGCTGCTGATGCCTAAATCCATATTGTTGTCCGGGTTGTGTTGCTCATTATAAAGTTATAGCGACCGGATATATTATATAATTAATATGTATGATATTTATTTTGTTAATAGTGTAATCTTATATAAATCATAAGCCGATATAGCTTATATACTTACAATCCTATGCCTAAGCGGAGCTATTTGCTATGACAACTTCAGTGGCCCAGCAGCAGCCAGACCAGACAATTCAAGAACTGACGATTGCAGAGCAGCTCAATGAGCTTAATCAACGCTATCACGATCTGAGTCCTGAACAGCGGGTAAAACAGCTTTATAAAGACTTTGATCTCAGCGATGTTATGTTGACATCATCTTTTGCCACTAACTCAGCCTTTCTGTTGCATCTGTTTGCAAGCACCGCACCAGAGCAGGTAATCCATTTTATAGATACTGGTTTTCATTTCCCTGAAACACTAGCTTATAAAAAGCAGTTAACCGAGTTATATCATCTCAAGGTGATAGATGTGCACCCGGAAGACTGGAAGCACAAATACACAGTCAAGGATCAGACCTGGAAGACAGATCCAGACTTCTGCTGTTCGATTAATAAAGTAGAGCCTTTGCAGGAGGTTAAGAAAAACTTTAAGGTCTGGGTATCAGGCCTGGTTCGTTGGCAGACTGATCATCGTGCCAACCTTGATATCTTTGAATTTCGTGGTGGTATGATTAAGTTCTATCCGCTACTTGATGTGACTAAAGAAGAGCGTGATGGTTACATTCGTGATCATAAACTGCCGTTTCATCCGATGGTCGCCAAAGGTTATTCATCAGTTGGATGTACTCATTGCACCCGGCCTGGTGATGACCGCTGTGGTCGCTGGGTTGATTCATCAAAATCTGAGTGTGGCCTGCACGTTTAGCTTGTATTTATAGCTGGCGATACCATAACCCCTTGCCTTAAATGCAAGGGGTTTTTTGCGTTTAAGGGGCTGTAAAAACTAAGCTTTTTATGGGCGGTTGACGATATAGTAGTTACGGCCCTAAATAATATGGATAAAGACGGGCAGAAGGAGAGGGAGAAAATATGAAATACGAAGTTATAGACGCAAGAATTACCCCTGAAGGCCATTTGGATATCCTCTCTCAGTTAGAGGTTGCCAAGCTTAGAGACACCAGTCTGGGTGGGCTTTACGAAATCTTTCGTAATTGCTCGCTGGCAGTCATGAATTGTGGCGGTGATCTGGATGATGGTCGTGAACTATTGGCGCGCTACCAAGACTTTGATATTCGTGTGGTTCAGCAAGAGCGCGGTATTAAACTTGAAGTGAAAGCCGCCCCTGCCAGTGCCTTTGTCGATGGCAAGATGATTAAGGGGATCAGCGAGCATCTATTCGCAGTGTTGCGCGATGTGGTTTACGTCAATGATGAGATTCATGGCACTTGCAAATTTGATGTAGCAACTAGCGATGGTGTTACCAATGCAGTGTTTCATATCTTGCGTAATGCCGGTGTGCTGCAACCTAATATGGATGCCAATATGGTGGTGTGTTGGGGGGGGCATTCAATCAAACGCGGCGAATATGATTACACCAAAGAGGTTGGTCATGAGATGGGGCTGCGCAGTCTGAACATCTGCACCGGTTGTGGCCCCGGGTCAATGAAGGGGCCGATGAAGGGGGCCACTATTGGTCACGCCAAACAACGTATTACTGATGGCAGATATTTGGGTATATCAGAGCCGGGTATCATTGCTGCTGAGTCGCCCAACCCGATTGTCAATGAACTGGTGATTCTGCCGGATATCGAAAAACGTCTTGAGGCCTTTGTCCGTACCGCGCACGGCATTGTGGTATTCCCAGGTGGTGCCGGCACAGCAGAAGAGATCCTTTATATTCTCGGCATCTTGTTGCATCCTGACAATAAAGATATTCCCTTTCCGCTGGTCTTTACCGGTGCTGCTCATGCTAAAGAATACTTCAATGGTATTGATACTTTCATCGCCCAAACCCTTGGCCCGGAAGCACAGAAACTCTATGAAATCATTATTGATGATCCCGCAGCTGTGGCACGCGAGATGGAACTGGGTAGCGAAAAGGTCAGGGCGTTTAGGCGTGAAAAGAGTGATGCATATTACTTCAATTGGTTGCTTAAGATCGATGAAGCCTTCCAGAAACCTTTTGAGCCAACTCACGAGAATATGTCGTCACTGCAACTGCATAAGAACCAGGACAGTCATCAGCTAGCGGCAAACCTGCGCTGTGCATTCTCGGGGGTCGTGGCAGGCAATGTTAAGGCCGATGGCATTAAGGCTATTGAGGAACACGGTCTGTTTGAGATTCGTGGCGATCAAAGCATCATGGACCCATTGGACACATTGCTGCAAAGCTTTGTTGAACAGCAGCGCATGAAGTTGCCGGGCAAAGCCTATGAGCCATGTTACAAGGTCATAAAATAACCGCGTGTTTGATTAGCCTTAATCAAAGCTGGATGGGGTGGTTGATACCGCCCCATGTTTCAGCTGTTCAATTTCATAGTCTTCGTGTAGCTGCATAGCCAAAGCAGGTTGGCAATTTTCTGTATTGCAATTGCTGGCCGTGCTTGAAATGAGGGTGCTGGCTTCCATTGCCAGGTCAATAAAGCCTGAATAATTAATAGAGTGGTTCATCATATTTTTCCCATTGGCAATTGATAGATAACAAAGACCTTTCAATATGCATGCCAGCATGGAAAATGAGGTTGTTGTTAGATAACTTATTGATTCGTAGTGGTGAGTTGGCAGTAGCCAATCTGACCTATGGCGAGAATGTTACAAAGTGGAGCAATACTGATAAAACTGCACCAACAATATAGCTTAGTTTTTCTTATGAAAAGGTGAGTTGCTGCCCAGTTTTTGCATTAAGATTTTAATCTCTGCCATTTCAGTTTTGATGAAATGATCAACCGCATCGCGGAATTGTGGATCGGCAATCCAGTGTGCTGACCAGGTTGGCATTGGTAGAAAACCACGGGCAATCTTGTGTTCTCCCTGCGCCCCGGGTTCAAAGCGTTGCAAACCATGCTTGATACAGTATTCCAGGCCCTGGTAATAACAGGTCTCAAAGTGCAAACCCGGTAGTGATTCACTACAGCCCCAGTGGCGGCCATAGAGTGTGTCATCACTGCGTAGGTTTAGTGCGACGGCAATGCATTCTTCACCTCGATTGGCCTGCACCAAGACTACCTGCTCGGCTAATGTCTCGCCTATCTCTTCAAAGAACCCCAGTGTCAAGGATGGGAAACCCCACTTACGGTCATAGAGGTCACGATAAAACTGATGAAACAGTTGCCACTCTTGACGGCTGATTTCATTTCCATGCAAGACTCTGAATTTAAGACCCAACTGCTGAACCTGACGCCGTTCTTTCAAGACGTTTTTTCGCTTTCGTGAACTGAAATGACTTAGGTAGTGCTCGAAACTTTCATAGTCATGATTGTACCAGTGATATTGGCAGCCCAGGCGAATAGATAGATTTTGCTGCTGTAACAAATCCTTTTGCTCTTCAGTAGGAAAAAGCCAGTGAACAGAGGAAAAATTGTTTGTCTGGGCCAGTTCAATGGTCGCTTCAATCAGCTGCTTGCCAACCTCATCGTTATCTACGTCTGCTGAAATAAGCAGCCGCTGTCCTGTCATCGGTGTATAGGGAATGGCTGAAACAAGCTTTGGGTAATAGGCCATGTGGTTGCGTTGATAGGCCTCAGCCCATGACCAGTCAAATACAAACTCACCGTGAGAGTGAAATTTTATGTAAAGCGGTGAGGCTGCAATTAACTGGTTGTTATTGTCGTGAATGAGAATGTGTTGTGGTTGCCAACCGCATTCTTTGCTGACGCAGTTGTGTTTTTCAAGTGCAAACAGAAATTGATGTTTAAGAAACGGATTGTTATCCAGAATCAGGCGATTCCAGGATTGGCGGTCAACAGTGGATAAGTCATCCACAACAGTAATTTTCATGTGCTTGTTTGTGTTCTGCTGTTACTTGTTATTCGTGTGAGACGGATTCATTATAGCGTTGTAATCAATAATTCTGGGGAACTTGTTTGGATACAAAGCCACGAATAGGTTTGGCATTGGGCAGTGGCTCCTCGCGCGGCTGGGCACATATTGGCATTATCAACGCCTTAAGGCGTAATGGCATTGAACCCGATGTGATAACCGGTTGTTCTATTGGTGCCCTGGTGGGTGCTTCTTATGCCACAGGTAAATTGAATCAGTTGGAAGCCTGGTCGCGTTCTTTAACCCGGCTTGATGTGGTGCGTTTTTTTGAATTCAATCCCAGCTTGAATGGATTTGTGAATAAAGAACATCTGCACCAGTTTTTAAATCATTACGTCTGCAGTGATGAATGCAATATTGAAACCTTGCCCAAGACATTTGCCGCCGTTACCACCGACCTGGCCAGTGGTACTGAAATCTGGTTTTCAACAGGCCCCTTGATTGAGGCGGTGTGGGCCTCAATTTCATTGCCAGGGCTTTTTCCGGCCATCCGTCATAAAAACCGTTGGCTGGTTGATGGTGGGTTGGTTAATCCAGTGCCCATCTCTACCTGTCGTGCTCTGGGGGCTGATATCGTTATTGCGGTGAATTTGAATGGTGATATTGCCGGTAAACACTTCAGAGAGATTGAGAACGAGCCTGCTATCATATCAACAAGCAGCAGCGATGACGACAGCTGGATGGAGATGATTAGCCGTACAGTAAAGGAATATTCCGACTCACTTTTTGCAAATCACAAACAGCAAGACGCAGCCCCTGGTTTGTTTGACGCCATTGCCGGTACCATCAATATCACCCAGGATCGCATTACCCGCTTTCGTATTGCCTCAGATCCGCCCGATATTCTGATTACTCCCAAGTTAATGCTGATCAGCCCGTTAGAGTTTTATCGTGCCGATGAGGCGATAGCAGAGGGCGTTGCTGTAGTCGAAAAAATGTTGCCTGAAATCAATACCGTGATTGAGGCAATGTAACAGCTTTCCATATGCCGCTAATGCTATATATGAAGATAACAGGTGGTGTTTTCTTAAGTGTTTATTTTTCAATGATAAATTTAGTTTAGTTGATTTTGCTTATAAGCATTTTCTTAAGTGTGTTTGTTTACGTGCCGATACCAGTTGGAGAGTGAGTTATTAAGCGCACAAATAATATTCTACGAAAGGGTAGTGCAGAGTATATGAGTTATATAATTGATCCAACAAGAAAGCAGATCTTAAGCGTAGAGTTGCGCAGCCGCCTTGAAAATGGTGTAGACCTTCCTGTCTTGCCAGGCATTGCCCGAGAATTGATATTGTTGAGAAATCGGTCGACAGCCGAAGTTGAGGACCTTGTTTCCATTGTAGCCAAAGATCCCGTCATATCAGCCCAAATTATGCGCCATGGACGCATGCCAATTTATGGCTATGGTGGTCGGATTGAAAGCCTTGATGAGGCAGTTCAGCTAGTGCTTGGTTATGATAAGGCTTTGCACCTGGCAATGGGGCTGTCGGCAGGAAAAAGCCTGCAAATAGAAAAGAATGGCCCGTTGGGGGCGAGAGCCACTTGGTCGCATGGATTGAAATGCGCAGTGGTGAGCCAAAGCCTGGCCAAAGAGTTACCGGTCAATGTTCGCCCTGGTTTAGGACTGGCTTATCTTGCAGGTTTAATGCATGACATTGGCTTTTTATTGTTTGGGGTCTTATACCCACAAGAGTTTTCAACACTCAATAATACGGTTGAGCAATATAATCAGATAGAGGCGCGTGAATTAGAATTTCATGTTGTTGGCATAACCCACGACATGGTAGGCAGTGCCTTGTTGCGAATTTGGAATCTTCCCGGAGAAGTTGTGGTTGCAGCAGCAGAGCATCATTTTCCTGATTATGATGGTCAGCATGCTATTTATTCGAAACTGGTATATCTGGCAAATCAGCTGGCTAATATGACTAGTGAAGCTACATATTCTGATAAAGCCTTGGCTATGTTTGATCATCTTGGTCTGGATGAGGCTGCGGTGCAAAGAGTTTTGGCTAATTTTAATGAGGTGAGTTCAGATCTCGATCTGGTGGTAGATGACATGGCTGCCTAGATTTTTATTCTCTCTAAGCGGGCATTAAAATACGGGCTGTTTTTTTCTTGAAGAAATCAAATCTTCAGCGCTTTCCAAATCATTTTTATTATTTATATTGAAAAACAACATCGGTCTATTGTCTTCAACAATACTGTGATTCTGATCGGTCATCCATTGCTTCGCCTTGAAGTTCTTTGCCGCAATACATTGTTCCAATGATGTTAATGCGTTCTTTGAGATTAGGGAGAATAGAGGTTGAAGAAACTGCCCGTCATGGATTAATACAACATCGCTGTTATTTTCTTCGGCGGACTTATACAGTTTTTCGATGATATCCACTTCTATGAATGGGCAGTCACAAGGTAATACCAACAGGTATTTTGTGGTGCATATTTTTAGTGCTTCGTATATGCCGCTTAACGGGCCGTTAAATTCATTTTTATCATCACGAATGACCGGAAATCCAAGCTGCTGATATTCATCAATGTTTCTGTTGGCGCTAATAATTATGTGGTCAACTTGTTGTTGAATGGTGTTGATTACATATTCAATTAGCGCTTTGTTGGCTAGCTTTATGAGCCCCTTGTCATGGTTGCCCATTCGGCTGCCTTTACCGCCTGCCAGTATTACTGCTGATATATCCATGTCAGGCTTTTGCATTGAAAATAAAGTAGAGCAGTATCAGGTTTAGTATCAGTAAACCAATTGCCAGCCCGCGCCAGAATCCGACGGGGTTTCGTTCTAGCAGTGGTTGTTCTTTTTTGACTAAGTCAGGGTTGGGTTTGGCCAGGTCTGATATGAGTTCAGACATGCGCTCATAACGCAGGGCAGGATTGAGTTGCACTGCCTTTTCCAGTGCTGCATCGACCCAGATAGGAAGGGCTGGGTTGATCTGACGAGCTGGGATATATCGAACTCGTTTCAGGGCGCGTTTTGATAATGGTTTGCCGTAGGGTAGTTTACCGGTCAGCATTTCATAAGTGATGGCAGCGATTGAATATAGATCAGACCGGTTGCTGCCAGGATAGCCTTCAAAGTATTCCGGTGCGGCATAGTCGTAGGTACCGAGCAAGGTGCCGCGCTCAATGGGTGTATTGACCTCTTGGATGCCAGCGATTTTGGTTGAACCAAAATCGATGATCTTAGCCGTGCCGTGGATGTCGATCATGATGTTACCCGGCTTGAGGTCTTGGTGAAGCATCTCTTGGCGATGAAAGGCGCGCACACCGGCGACGATTTGTTCGATCAGTGGTCGTACTTCGGTGATATCGGCCTGTGGGTGGTCGTTGATCCACTGCTCAAGTGTCTGGCCTTCAATGTATTCGCTGACGTAGTATAAACAGCGCCGTTGCTGTTTTGGTTCCAGTATCTTCAGTACGTGCGAATTGTTAATGCGTTTACCAGCCCACTCTTCATGCAGAAATCCATCGATATACTCGGCGTCATCCTGAAAATTGACTGATGGTGTTTTCAGAATGACTTTGTCATTAGTGTCGTTATCCAGTGCTAAATAGACCTGCGTCCGATTGCTGGCGTGGATCTCCCTGATGATTTTATAAGCGTCGATAGTCTGGCCGTTTTCCAACGACGGAGGAAAGGGTAGTTCAGTCAGGTGTTGATAAAACTCTTCTTCATTTTGAGACGCGAGTGTTTCAATACTAACGATTTGACAGGTAACGTTATCTGGGCTTCCATATTCTAATGCGCGGGTGACGATGTTACATGCAGCCTGTTCCAGGTGTGTCTTATTGGCTTGATATAGCGCGATTATTTCTTGATTACTAATGTGTTCATGCACACCATCAGTGGTGAGAAAAAAGACGTCTCCCACTTCAACGGGCACACTGCGGTAATCGATGTCGACGGCTAGGTCGGCCCCCATGGCGCGGCTGAGAAAAGCTTTTTCACTGCTAATCCAGGTTTGATGGTCACGAGTCAGACACTTTAGTTCGTCACCATCACGGAGACGATAGATGCGCGTATCACCCACATGAAATAGATGAGCCGTGGTTGATTTAATAACCATGGCGCTGAAGGTCGTTAACATGCCCTGGCCCGAGCCGTGAATGCCCTGACTGCGGCCATAGAGCCAGCGATTGAGGGCGCCAAGGACTTTTTGTCCTGAGGTTTTTACTGTCCAAGACTCCGACGTGCTGTAGTAGTCGCTGAGAAAACCCTTGATACAGGCCTCCGCTGCTTCACGTCCAGCTTCGGCACTGCTGACGCCATCGGCTATGGCAACAGCGATGCCCTTGCTGGTTAGTAAGGTATCATCGGGTGTGCGTATGCCGCAGGCGTCTTCATTGGAAGGCTTGGTGCCTTTTTCGCTGTATTGTCCGGCATTGATGGTGAGGTTTGAGCTCATGGGTTTAATAGTAACTTAACTTTGTTCGTCGTAAAGATGGAAAAGGGTCACCAAGGTAAACCCTGGCGACCCTTTGTGAGTAGCGCTTATTTTTATGCCGTTATTTCACATCAATCATCTGCACACTGCCATCCGGCATGACTTCGGCCATTTGGCCTTCAGGCTCTTCCATGTAAAACATGATCAGGGCAAACACTATGGCTGCAACAATGCCGATAAACATAAAGAACTGATTGTAATCCACCAGCGAGTTAACGGTGAGGAAGGTCACCGCACCAACATTACCAAAGGCACCGGCCATACCGGCGATTTGGCCTGTCATGCGTCGTTGTACCAATGGCACCATCGCATATACTGCACCTGAACCCGCCTTGGAAAATATCCCTGCGATAATGGTAACCCCGACGACCACCCACACAGGCCAGTCCTGACTCACCATGCCTAGGAACAGAAAGCTAGCGGTGATACCGGCAAACACAATCACCAGAGTACGTTTGCGGCCAATGAGATCGCTGATCCAACCGCCGCCAGGACGAGCCACCAGATTGATAAATGGATAGATACCGGCCAATAAGGCAGCTGTCACTTTAGGGATGTCAAACCACGAGACATAAAACATCGCCAGCATAGAGACTACCGCCAATTCGGTGCCGAAAGTAACAAAGTAGGCCCAGTCCAGAATCGCAACTTGTTTGAATTTATAGCGGTGCAGCTTAGGGACAGGCTTTTTAAGTATGTGGCCGTTAACTTGCCAGATTTTCCACACTTGCAACAAGTAGATGCCGGCCAGTGCAGCGTAGATAACAAAGCTGGTAGCCGTATCGATCAAGCCCATTTGTGCTGGAGACAGTTTCCAGGTTAACAATGCCAGCGCCAGAAACAGTGGGATATTCATTACGATATATAGAATAAGATCGCCTTTGCTGGTTACTTCCATGGCGCCGATCTTCTTCGGTTTGAAATAGGTTGAACCCTTGGGGGTATCGCTAACGATGAAGTAGTAGACCACGCCATAGGCAATCGCAGCAACACTGGCCAGGGTCAGGGCAATGCGCCAACCTTCACCGGCATCACCCCCATTGGCTGAAAAGTATGCGGCAATAAAGGGTAGGGTCATGGCTGCACCGGCAGAACCAAAGTTACCCCAGCCGCCGTAGATGCCTTGTGCTAGACCAGTCTGCTTGGCTGGGAACCATTCGCCAATCATGCGAATGCCCACCACAAAACCGGCACCAATAAAGCCTGATAGAAAACGTAATAGCGCCAGCTGCTCATAACTGTCAGCCCAGGCAAAGGCGATACTGATTAAGCCACCTAAAATCAGAATGCCGGTATACATAATGCGTGGCCCCAGTTTGTCCACCAGCATGCCTACCACGATACGTGCCGGGATGGTCATGGCGACGTTAAGAATCAACAATACTTTTGCTTGTTGATCTGTTAAGTCCAGCGCCTCTTTAATAAAGGGCATCATTGGACCAAGGCCCAACCAGACCACAAAGGTCATGAAAAATGCGAACCAGGTGTAGTGCAGGATACGAATGTTCGCTGCTTTTAAGTTAAAAATATTAAGTTTGTTTTCCAACATTGGAACACCTTCTCTTCTTTGAAACAGGATGAAGGTGCTAGAGCAAGGGCTGTGCCATGTTGTTATCTTGTTGTTATTAATGGTAAAAATTATGTGTGTGGGTTGTTTTGATGCAGCTGCTTAGAACATTTTGGTGCAGACTTTTAAAGGTGCGCTCATTATTGGAGCGCATAGGTTGGTCTGCAGATGGATTGACCTGCTGTATCGGATTTATTTATGAGCTAGATGATTCAATGTGGCAATTAGGGCGGAGACCAGGGACTGGTTAAGTGGTTACTTGATCCTGATAATGTTGAAAAACTCGAAACATTGATGACACTAATTATATTTACCAAACTTGCTGTAAGTCTTCACTGTCGGGCAATTGAATTTAAGGGTACAGTGACGCCTATTTATAACCCTGACTTGTGTGTAGAAACCAGGTTCTGGCATAAATTCAAGCAATCGGCTATCCGCTCGATGGCAAATCAAATATAGAGACATAAAAACTCATGAATAAAGAACAATTTAGCCTGGATGGCCATCCCTTCATAGAACTTAATAAGCTGCTCAAAATTTTGGGTTGGTGTGCCAGTGGCGGTGAGGCAAAGACCATGGTTATCGATGGCAATATCAAGGTCGATGGTAAGGAGGAATTGCGCATACGCTGCAAGATCAGGGAAGGACAGGTTGTCGAGATTGAGGGAAATTCGGTTGAGGTTACAGCCTGATGAAGTGTCGTTCTGTTATCCTTTAATCCGTTTTCAGCCAACCAGCTATGTTCGGTCAAATGCACACCACTCAACAGTCCAGCGCTCAAACACTCGTCGTTCTCGATTTTGAGACTACCGGTCTTTCCCCCGGGCAGGGCGATCGTGCAATTGAGATTGGTGCTGTGCGCTTGGAACAGGGGGAGATCACCGCACGTTTTCAGCGCCTGATGAATCCCGGCCGGCGTATTGACGCCTTTATCGAGAGTTACACCGGCATCACTAACGCGATGTTGAGTCAGGCGGCACCTTGTGCTGAGGTGATGGATGAGTTTGCCAATTTTATCTGCGGCTATGATTTGGTAGCGCATAATGCGTCATTTGATCAACGTTTTCTGGATGCAGAGTTGCAGCGTATTCAACGTGATTATTCCGGTCAGTTTGCTTGTTCAATGTTGGCGGCACGACGGCTCTATCCGGCAGCACCAAATCACAAATTAGGTACGCTGGTGAGGTATAAGGCATTGCCCAATGACGGCACCTTTCACCGGGCCTTGGCGGATGCGGAGATGACGGCTCATCTATGGTTGGCCATGCTTGATGAAATTGAGCAGAGCCATGGGTTGGTTGATATTGATTTTACGCTGATGCAGAAGTTGACCAAGGTTTCTAAAGCATCTGTGGTTGGGTTTTTTGAGCGGCATCACCGCAGCCAGATCGGCGGCACCTTTTAAATTAGACTAGCTGTGAAGCAGTTTTTTAATCTTGATTTATTCAGCTCGTTAATTAAATATCGTTGACAACATGCACTCTGGCTTGGCGCGTAAGCAGGTCTTGCTGCTGCGGTTGGCTGATTAAGTCTACGAGTATGGCGGCGGCTTCTCTTAGTTTGATAAGCTTTATCTGTTCTATGAAGTTGTCGTCCTCATCACTGCTAATCTCTTCATCTTCCTGGATGTCGCTGATTTTTTCTGGCTCCAGCCCCAGGGAGATACGAAAGCGATTTAACAGTTCCAGTCCTTCCATTTCTTGTTTTTCTCTTTCTGTCTTGCGCTCAGTTTTGAGCAGCGTTACTGATGTTTTATCCAAAATTTCTTTGCGCATGTCAGCTTGGGCAAGCAGGTATTCAAAGCCACTGTCTGATTGAATACGCTTTTGGTGCTGCGCCGTTACTACCGCAAGGTTGGAGCGGGTGCGATTGTATGGATGGAAGTTGGCAGCCTTAATTTGTGCCCAGGGAAGGGCATTTTCTAGCGAACTTTCGCCCTGCTTGCTGTTTTCCTGTGCAGTGGGAAAGATGATGTCAGGGATGACGCCACGATTTTGTGTGCTGTCGCCATTGATGCGGAAGAACTGGGCTATGGTCATTTTTAGTTGGCCTAAGGTAGCCCCACTGTTTCTTACATGACGGTTTAAATCCAATACTTGTTGTACTGTACCTTTGCCAAAGGTTGGCTCACCCAATATGGTTGCGCGTCCATAGTCTTGCATGGCGCCAGCAAAAATTTCAGATGCCGAGGCACTAAAGCGGTTAACCAAAACAGCCATTGGTCCGCTGTAGGCGATGCTGTCGTCGGTGTCTTCGTCGATTTGCAGCTTGTTGTGGCTATCTCGCACCTGCACGACAGGGCCTGATTTAATAAACAGACCGGTAAGTGAAATTGCTTCTGAGAGTGAGCCGCCGCCGTTCCCGGCCAGGTCAATGACGATGCCATCGACTTTTTCTGCTTTTAATTCTTCAAGCAATCTGCGTGTGTCACGAGTGGTACTGACATAATCCTTTTCGCCAAGCCTTGCGGCATCAAAATCCATATAAAAGGTTGGAATGGTGATTACGCCGATACGAGAGATTTGCTCACCGTTTGGAATTTCGATAATTGATTTTTTGGCTTGTTGTTCTTCTAGTTTGATCTTGTCGCGGATGATGGTGACTATTTTGCTTGGGCCATCCAGACCACTTGCCTTGGGTAACACCTGTAAGCGTACAACTGAACCCTTGGGGCCACGGATGAGGGCGACCACATCATCGATACGCCAGCCGACTACATCTTCAATCTCGCCATCGCTACCCTGGCCAACACCGCTAATGCGGTCTTCAGGGTGAAGCTGGTTGCTCATCTCTGCCGGACCACCAGGCACAGTACTTTTAATAATCGTGTAGTCACTGACTGTTTTTAGTACGGCACCAATACCTTCCAGTGAAAGGCTCATGTTGATTTTAAAATTTTCCGAGGTGCGTGGTGAAAAGTAGGCAGTATGTGGCTCGATGGTCTTTAGGTAAGCATTAATGAAAATTTCGTATACGTCTTCTGCTTTGGTCTGCTCAGAGCGGGTTTTAAAACGTTGGTAGCGCTTGCGTAGGGTCTTGTTGATTTCTTCAGTGCTTTTATTGGCCAAAGACAAACTTAGCACATCATTTTTAATGCGTTTACGCCAGATATCATCCAGTTCATTTTGATCTTTGGGCCATGCTGCGTCTGTGCGATCGAACAGATACTGTTCGTCCAGTGTAAAGTCGAAGGACTGTTCCAGACGTTGAAGGGCATAATCAGCACGTTCAAGACGACGCTGATTGAACAGGCGAAAGATGGTAAAGGCTGGTTCAAGATCGCCGCGGCGTATGGCGTCATCCAGGGCAGTGTCGTAGCGTTTAAACGAGGCTATATCTTCGGCTGTAAAGATGTTGCGATTGGTGTCCAGAGACTCAATGTATCGATTCAGAATGGCGCTGGACTGAGTGTCGTCCAGGGAGCTTTCTTTGTAGTGAAGTTGTTTGATGAATTTGGTCAGAAGTACCGTAGAAAAACTGTGTTCCGGTGACGGGCTTAGCGGCGCATTAGCAGCCGTGACAGCTAGTGAAGAACACGTTAGCAGGGCGAATAGGGCGATTCTTCTTATGATCATAGAGTTAATTCAGTGTCTGGTTTCGTGGGGAAATCATTAGTTATATATCGGCCCGGTCAGGCTGCTTTTCAAGTGGGACAGCGAAAAAACGGTTTCCGCTGTCCCGCGATTTGGGCGGCTTAAATGTTTTCGGCCACTCTTGTTACATCCACGTAGACAACTAAACGCTGGCCAGGCTGAATGTATTTCCCCCTGGTGTCGCGGGGGTTCCATTTTTTCAGTTTGCTGACACTGACATTAAAGCGTTGTGAAATACGTGCCAGAGAGTCACCGTTGCGAACTTTGTAGTTGATCTTGCGGGTCATGGCCTTGGCCATTGGGTTGCCCACTGGAGCGTTGGTGCTAGCGGTATTGGCTTTGCTCCAGATCACCAATTTTTGCCCTGGCCGCAAGGTGTCGCGTGGTGCCATGCCATTCCATGATGCTAGTCTGCGTACCGAAACCTTGTGCGCCCTGGCGATATCCCAGAAGGTGTCGCCTTTGCGAACAATGTGTTGAGTTTTGTTGCCACTGCGATTGATATTTTGTTTACTCTGCAGGCGTTGTTGTTCGCTTAGGGCGTAGTTGTTAAGCGATTGGCTGGCCGCTGGGATGATTAGATAATTGCCGGCGCGGATGGTGTTGCCACGGATCTTGTTGGCCGTTTGTATGGTCTTGATAGTGGTTTTATATTTCTGTGCGATGTGGCCCAGGGTCTGGCCATTCTTGATGCGATGGCGTACCCATTTAACCCGTTGCTGTTTCGGCAGCTGGGCAAGTTGCGCTTTGAAACTGTCGGCTTTTTCGATTGGTAATAACAGCAGATGAGGGCCGTCAGGTGATGTCGCCCAGCGGTTATAGGCTGGGTTAAGGGTGTAGAGCTGTTCCAGGGATAGCTCGGCCATGTCGGCGGCGATGGCCAGGTCCAATTGTGAGCCAATGTTGACCTCGGCCAGCTGTGGTTTGTTGTCGATGGTTTTCAGGTTGACGCCGTGTAGTTCAGGATTGGCGACAATGTTGGAGATAGCCAGCAGTTTTGGTACATAGCCTTGAGTCTCACGTGGCAGCTTCAGATCCCAGAATGTGGTGCCTTTGCCGCGCTTTTTGTTTTTGCGAATTGCCTTTGAGACTGTGCCCCCGCCAGAGTTGTAGGCAGCCAGTGCCAGCAGCCAGTCACCATCGAAACGTTTGTTGAGGACTTCCAGATAATCCAGTGCCGCGGTGGTGGAGGCTTTGATGTCACGACGACCGTCGTACCACCAGTCAATTTTCAGACCAAAACGGCGTGCAGTGCCGGGGATGAATTGCCAGATGCCGGCAGCACGGCCATGGGAATAGGCGAATGGTTGAAAGGCGCTTTCCACCACTGGTAGCAGAGCCAGTTCCATGGGCATGCCACGGGCCTCGATTTGTTCGACGATGTGATAGAAGTAGGGGTCAGCTCGGTTAAAAGTGCGATCGAGGTAGGTCTGGTGTTTGGCGTACCAGTTAAGGTCGCTTTTGACTCGAGGATGATCCATGTCTTGTAGTTGGAAGCCTGAACGAACTCGCTGCCAGATGTCGGCATCTGGTTGTGGTTCAGGGTCGGCGATAATAATTTCTGTGGTGGTTTCAATTGCTGCGCCAGTGGCGATTGTTGTATTACTTTCAACCTCTGTGTCAGCGACGATTGTCGTGTCGTTTTCTATGAGCTTGTCAGTGCTGTCTATTTGTTCTGCAGTGGCGGCGGCCAGGGACTCTTCCAACAGCAGCAGTTCGCCGCTCTGGTCGATGGCATTTTCACGTGCGGCGGTGACTGAACTGTAATCTTCTATAACTTCGGCAGTGGCGGCAACCATGATGTTGTCATCTTGCTGGTGTAGTTCAGCTGGCTGCTGGGTAGCCGCGCAGCCACTTAACAGCAGGATTAAAGCGGAGGGCAGGATCTTGTTGCCGAAGCGCTGTGTGCGGATATTCATATTTTGTACTTCCATGTAACTGCCATTATTTGCGCCATAGTATACCGGCCCTATCTCTATAAATTAAGAAAAACCATCTTTCCAGTAGCGCAGGGTTTTGAATACCTGAGCGGGGCTGGTCAGTGTTTTAGTGCTGAATCTTTCAGCGCTGCTTATTACCTCGTCAGATTGGCAACGCAAGAATGGATTAGTGGCCAGCTCAAGTTGGAGCTTTGAGGGCAGGGTAGGTTGGCCCTGTTGGCGTTTCTCAGTCTCTGTCACTATGCGCTGCATGATCTGTCTGTTTCCTGGTTCTACCGCCTGGGCGAATTTGAGATTGCTCAAGGTATACTCGTGAGTGCAGTAGATATTGGTATCTATCGGCAGTTTGGCGATTTTATTCAAGGAATCATGTAGTTGCTCGGCGCTGCCACCCAGTAGTCGGCCGCAGCCGGCGGCGAACAGGGTGTCGCCACAAAACAGGGCCTGGTGGCCATAAAAGGCAATATGATCCTGGGTGTGGCCGGGTACGTCCATTACTTCCAGGTTCAGCTTGTCGACCTGGATGTGTTGACCGGCTGTACAGGGGTGGGTAAGGCTGGGTGTTTGTCCTGAAGCAGGGCCGTAGACGGGCACCTGATGTTGTTGCAGCAGGGTTTCAATGCCGTTGATGTGATCCCAGTGGTTATGGGTGACGAGGATAGCAGCCAGCTGTAGCCCCTGTTGCTGCAAGGCCTTTTGTACTGGTGCGGCATCGCCGGGGTCGACCACCACTACTTGGTGGTCGCCAAATTGAATCAGCCAGATATAATTGTCGGAATAGGCGGGAATGGGAGTGATCTTAATCATGGCAACATGCTGACAAGCATTGTTGCCCAGGTCAATCCGCATTAACTGGGGAACTGTGAATGATAGCCGGGCTGCGACGCTGCCAGATCAATGATATTCGACAAGGCCTGCGGGGTTGGTATAACCGCCCCGTCGGGCAACTGTTGCTGACCCAAGAGCGTGAGCAATTGGATAATATTCTGCCAACCTTGTTCGGTTACCATATCGTTCAGGTGGGTTGTCTGCTGGGCAATGATTTGCTGTCTAGCAGTAGAGTATCGAACAAGGTTTTGATTGACCCGGATAGTGGCGGTGAGACTCTGACCCCGGCAATCTACGGTTATCCCGATGCTATCCCAATCGCCTCGGATAGTGTTGATGTGATGGTGTTGCCACATACACTTGAGTTTGAGCGTGACCCGCATCAGATTCTGCGTGAAGTGGACAGGGTTCTGATCCCCGAAGGCCATGTGGTTGTGCTGGGGTTTAACCCGTGGAGCTTGTGGGGCTTGTGGCGGTTGTTGTTCGGGCGTTCCGGCAAGGCACCCTGGTGTGGTGATTTTCTATCATTGACCCGAACCAAGGACTGGATGGCGCTGCTAGGTTTTGATGTGGTGCTGGTGCGGCCTTATTTTTTTCGGCCGCCGTTACAGCGTAGTGGAATAATGAACAAACTTTCTTTTATGGAAAAACTGGGTGCGAAACTGTGGCCGCGTCTATCGGGTGCTTATGTGCTGGTGGCCAAAAAACGGGTCACCACCATGACCCCGATCAAACCACGCTGGAGTAGCAGACGGAATTTGCTGGGCGAACTGCCCAGACCAACAACGCGGAGTGGGCGTAATGTCTGAAGTGGTTGAAGTGGTTGAAGTGTTTACCGATGGCGCCTGTCGAGGCAATCCTGGCCCAGGCGGTTGGGGTGTGATTTTGCGCTGCAAGGGTCAGGAAAAAGAGTTGTTTGGTGGTGAGCCAGAGACCACCAATAATCGCATGGAGTTAATGGCGGCAATTATGGCGCTGGAGAGTCTGAATCGTTCATGTGAAGTGGCGCTAACCACCGATTCAAAATATGTGCTGCAAGGCATTACTGAGTGGATTGTTGGTTGGAAAAAACGTGGCTGGAAAAATTCGGCCAAACAGCCGGTCAAAAATGTTGATCTGTGGCAGCGTTTGGATGAAGTAAATTCCAAACATCAGGTGAAATGGCACTGGGTCAGGGGGCATAGTGGTCATGATGAAAATGAGCGTGCCGATGCCCTGGCCAATCGTGGCATTGATGAACTATAGAGTTTAGCTAGTTGTAGTGGAGTAGGAATATGCGGCAAATAATTCTTGATACAGAAACCACAGGCCTGGAAACCTCCGATGGTCACAGGATTATCGAAATCGGTTGTGTTGAGTTGATTAACCGACGTCTGACCGGTAATCACTATCACCAATATATTCAGCCCGAACGTGTGGTGCCTGATGATGCCATTGAGATCCACGGTATCACCAATGAATTCCTGGTTGATAAACCCCTGTTTGCACAGATAGCCCAAGAGTTTATCGACTTTATTAAGGGTGCTGAGCTGGTCATTCACAACGCCCCCTTTGATGTTGGTTTTATCAATTATGAGTTTGGCCTGCTGGGGTCGGAGTGGGGCAAAGTACAGGATAACTGCACTATTCTCGATACCCTGAAAATGGCGCGTGAGATGCACCCGGGGCAGCGCAACACCCTGGACGCGCTGTGTAAACGTTACGATATAGACAATGCCAGTCGTACCCTACATGGCGCCTTGCTTGACTCGGAGATTCTGGCTGACGTCTATTTAGCTATGACCGGTGGCCAGACCATGTTGTTTATGGAGACAGAAAAAGATCAGTCGACAGCTGGGCATAACCAGGAGCGGGTCCTGATTAGCGCCGATCGTCCAGCCTTGCGGGTTATCAATGCAAGTGCGGAGGAAATAACGGCTCACGCTGGTTATTTGGATATGGTCGAAAAGTCTGCCGGCGGGACATCTGTGTGGCGTGAGCTGGAGTCTGAGCCTACAGCCTGATATTCAATTGTGGTGGAATCTGGCTATACTCATGCTGAATTAGTCTGAATATGTCAGCTACTAGCCGACACGTTTGTCCCATATTGAAGTTTATAAATGCGTGCTAATATAGGGCGCTATTAAGAACATGTGATTGTGGGCATTGCGTGATTGCGGCGCTCCCTCAAGGATGAGTCTGTGTCACATCAACTACTGCGGTGCTTAACCGAGGCCGGTCAGGGGGAAATAAATGCAAAAATATTCCAATAACGCTTTGAAACTGAGCAGCTTGACCTTGTTAACTGCTATTGCAGCGGCAGGCCTTAGTGGTTGTGGCGGTAAACAAGTTGCCATTAAACCTATTGAGCGAAGTGTGGTTGCGCTTGCCGTTGCGGAACCGGAACCGCAAGTCGTTGCCGAGCCCGTAGTAGAACAGCCTGAGTCTTATCTAGTTGATCCTTCCCCTGAACGATTGGTATTGGCAGCACGGTATGGCCAGTCCAGAGGTGTTAATTATTTACTTGATGGTGGCATGGCTGTTGATGCCAAGGACGCCTATGGCAATACGGCCCTGATCGCGGCCGCCAGTAATGGCCAGGTAGAAATGGTGCAACAGTTGCTGGCGCGTGGTGCGGTAATCAATGCGACTAATAAAGAAGAGCTAACTGCACTGATGGGGGCGGCTGTAAAGGGCCATTATGAGCTGGTGCATATGCTGATTGGTGAAGGTGCTGAGGTCAATGCCAAGAATAATGATGCCGAAACAGCGCTGTCTATGGCGGTAAAATATGGCCATTACAAGGCTGCCAAGGTTTTGTTGAAGGGCGGTGCCAATCCAAACCTGCCTAATTCCCTGCCTGCAAATGTAAGCAACAGCGGTTACACACCATTGATGTATACCGCTACTTCGGGTGTGGCCCGGCAGCAGGCTGACTGGGCCGCGATGGCGCAACTGTTGATTGCTAATGGTGCTAATCCTAATCTGAGTAGTCGTCATGGTGATGCGGCGCTGAATCTTGCTCGCGGCAGAGGCAATGCCGAGGTGGTTGCGGTGCTTAAACAGGCCGGCGCCAAGGATGACAAGGCCTATGTTGGGTTGAACCTGGATGAAACCTTGCTCAAGGCGGCCAGGATGGGTGACTACATCAAGGTAAAGCAGGTGTTGGCCAACGGTGCTAATCCAAATTTTTCGGATAAGAGTGGTGTGACGCCATTATTGGCAGCGGCGCATACGGGCAGTTCTGCATCTTTGAAAATGTTGCTTGCAGCCAATGTTGAAGTGAATTTCGTGCCATCTGGTTTGCGTCAGTTTGCCTTGTCGAAATCCCATGCGCCACTTAACGAACGAGAGCTAATGGAAGCTGCTTCGCGTGGTGAAACTGCTTTGAATGCGGCCGTGCGTCAGGGCCATGTTGAGGAGGCCTTTTTCCTGCTTAGCAACGGCGCCAGAATTGACCTGGCTAATCGACATGGTGAAGCGCCGCTGTTTGTGGCAGTGGCGGCGGGTAATGTAGAAATGGCCAAGATGCTGCTTGAGCGCGGCGCTAATCCAAATTCTGTTGAGCAGGATAATCGCCGAAACCGTTTGGCCTTGGCTAAACATGCGATGGGTAAAAATAGTGTTCTGATCACTGCTGTGCAGAAGGGTTATTTGGATGTCGCCAAGCTATTGGTTGAGGCAGGTGCGGATGTCGACTACCGTGGTTTTATGGGTAAGACGGCTGTCTATGTAGCAGTAGAGAATAGTCGTCGTAATCAGTTGCAATACCTGTTGGATGCAAAAGCCAACGTCAATATTACCAGTCTGGCTGGGATTAGCCCGTTGATGGAGGCTGCCAAACTAGGCAACCGTCGCCTGGTGACTGACCTGCTTGGTAGTGCTGCTAGAGTTAATATGATTGAACAGCCAGAGTTGGGTTTTGCCCATGAAACACAGGGTGGCAGCAGCAGTGGCATGACTGCCTTGATGTTTGCCGCGCGTGGTGGCCATGATGATGTGGTTGAACAGTTGCTGCAGGCAGGGGCAGAGATCAATATTCACAATACCAATGGCGAAGATGCACGAGGGATCGCCAGTGCCGCTGGTTATGATGATATTGTTGAAATGTTATTACCTGGTGCTCGTCAGAATTCCGTTACCTTGTCTACTATTGATAACTAAATGATAAAAAAACTACAGCGTTTCTTTGACCAAAAAATTCAATCTATCAGTGGTGGCCAGGCAGCGGTTTTGCCTGAGCGTGCCTTGCAGCTTGCCACTGCCTCTCTGCTGATCGAGGTCTCCCGCGCCGATTATCATATTGATGCAAAAGAAAAGCAGGCCATCGCCACAGCGATTCAGGAATTCTTTTCACTCAGCGCAATAGAGACTCAGGAGATTATTGAGCTGGCAGAGAGTGAGATAGACGATGTCACCTGTCTGTTCGAATTTACCCGCTTGGTGAACGAAAGCTTTGATTACCCGCAAAAGCTCAAGATTGTTGAAATGATGTGGGCTATTTCATTTGCCGACATGGACAAGGATAAATACGAAGAGCACCTAATACGTAAGATCAGTGAGCTGTTATATGTTTCTCACTCCGATTTCATACGTATGCGACATTCGATTGAGTCTAAATAGTTGAGTGATTTTCTAGGTAATAATTTCCCCTTGGCAGTCGCTAGTTCAGGGGCTATTCTCTATTCCTGACTATTATTGTTGGATATAAAGTGTATTTACAGTACATTTTTAAGTGGTTAGTATCTGGGTGGGGATAGACTTGAGAATTTCTACAGTAACTAGGAGATATAAATGTTTGGATTTCTAAAAAGCTTGTTTGGTGGGGCAAAACCGGCGCCCTTGTTTGAGCGCATCGGTGGTGATGCGGCTGTCAATGCCGCAGTTGACGTTTTTTATCGCAAGGTGCTGGCGGATGATCGTATCAATCAGTTCTTCGAAGGCGTGGACATGGGCAAACAATCGGCCAAGCAAAAGGCCTTCCTGACCATGGCCCTGGGTGGCCCTAGTAACTACAGTGGCAAGGACATGCGTTTGGGGCATGCCCATCTTGTAGAGAAGGGGCTGAATGACAGCCACTTTGATGCGGTAATGGAAAACCTGGGTGCGACCCTAAAAGAACTGGGTGTGCCTGATGACTTGATCGGCGAAGCCGCCGCGATTGCCGAAAGCACCCGTGCTGACGTGCTGGCTGGTTACACGGCTGAAGAGAAAGCTGCTATGGGCGGTGGTGACAGCCTGTTTGAACGCATTGGTGGTGAAGCGGCTGTGAATGCTGCGGTTGATGTCTTCTACCGCAAGGTACTGGCCGATGATCGCATCAATCAGTTCTTTGAAGGCGTGGACATGGGCAAACAGTCGGCCAAGCAAAAGGCCTTTCTGACCATGGCCCTGGGTGGTCCAAGCAACTACACTGGCAAGGACATGCGTTTGGGGCATGCCCATATGGTCGAGAAGGGGCTGAATGACAGCCATTTTGATGCAGTAATGGAAAACCTGGGCGCCACCCTGACTGAGCTGGGTGTGCCTGCCGACCTGATCGGTGAAGCGGCTGCGATTGCAGAAAGCACTCGTGCTGACGTGCTGGCGGGTTACACGGCTGAAGAGAAGGCTGCTATGGCAAGCAACAAGAGCGTGTATGAACGTATTGGTGGTGATGCGGCTGTGAATGCGGCGGTTGATGTCTTTTACCGCAAGGTGATGGCCGATGATCGTATCAACATGTTCTTTGAAGGTGTGGATATGGACAAGCAGTCGGCCAAGCAAAAGGCCTTCCTGACCATGGCCCTGGGCGGCCCAAGCAACTACACAGGCAAGGATATGCGCGAAGGCCATGCCCATTTGGTGGCAAAAGGTCTCAACGATTCGCATTTTGATGCAGTGATGGAAAACCTCGGTGCAACGCTGACTGAGTTGGGTGTGCCGGGTGACCTGATTGCTGAAGCGGCAGCAATTGCAGAAAGCACTCGTAACGATGTCTTGGGTAAATAAGTCTAAGCACTAGCAACACAAAGGCGCTGCCTGGCAACAGGCAGCGCTTTTTTTTATAGAGTGAAATTTATATTTAAACTTTGGAATCTTACATCACCCTTGATGGGTTTTAGCTTAATTAGTCGGTCTCATTTTTGCGATTCAAGTTCAGGTCTTCATATGGGTGATGCAATAGAAAAGTTTGCCGTCATAATTTCTATCTGGATTTGATAGAATGGCAGGCTTTTCCTATCGAAATATTGTGTTAACAAGGATTTAAGGCGCTTACATGACCGTACGTACCCGTTTTGCCCCCAGCCCGACCGGCTATTTGCATATTGGCGGCGCCCGCACGGCGCTGTTTTCCTGGCTTTATGCCCGTAAGCATGGCGGCCGTTTTGTGCTGCGTATCGAGGACACGGACCTGGAGCGCTCTACTGCAGAGTCGGTGAATGCCATTCTTGAGGGCATGACCTGGCTGGGGCTGGAGTATGACGAAGGGCCGTTTTATCAGACTGAGCGTTTTGATCGTTACAAAGAGGTGATCCAGCAACTGCTTGATCAAGGCGATGCCTATTACTGTTATTGCTCCAAGGAAGAATTGGACACCATGCGTGAAGAGCAGATGGCCAATAAACAGAAGCCACGTTACAACGGCAAGTGTCGTGACAGTGCTGAACCACGTGAGGGTGTAGAGCCGGTGATCCGTTTTCGTAACCCCAGCGACGGTGAGGTGGTGATTGACGACCTGATCAAGGGCAAGGTAGTGATCAAAAACAGTGAGCTGGATGATCTGGTCATCGCTAGGCCTGATGGTTCGCCAACCTATAACCTGACCGTGGTGGTTGATGATGCCGACATGAAGATGGACTACGTCATACGCGGTGATGATCATCTCAACAACACCCCGCGTCAGATCAATATCCTCAAGGCCTTGAATATTGAACCACCCAAGTATGCCCATGTGCCAATGATTCTTGGTGGTGACGGCAAGCGTTTGTCAAAACGCCACGGTGCGGTGAGTGTGATGTCATATCGTGAAGAGGGATTTTTACCTGAGGTAGTGCTGAATTATCTGGTGCGGCTGGGTTGGTCTCATGGTGATCAAGAGGTCTTTTCGCTGGACGAAATGATCAACCTGTTCAGCCTGGAAGGCTGTAACAAGGCGGCCTCGACCTTTAACCAGGAAAAGCTGTTGTGGTTGAATCACCAGTACATCATGAATTCTGATCCGGCCCATGTGGCCCATCACCTTAGTTATCACCTTGGCAACATCGACATCGATCCGACTGACGGCCCCGGCATTCTTGAGGTCATCAAGGCGCAGAGTGAAAAGGCCAAGACTCTGGTGGATTTGGCTAAGGTGTGTGAATTTTATTATCGTGACCCAACTGAATACAATGCCAAGTCGGCGAAGAAGGCCTTTGCCGGTGATGCGGCAAATGTCCTGGCAGAGCTGCATGATGCGATGGATGTCATGACTGGTTGGAGTCGTGAAGAGATTCACTCCACATTGGAATCAGTAGTGAACAAGCTGGAGGTCGGTTTTGGCAAGGTGGGTATGCCGGCGCGCCTGGCGATTACTGGTGGCGCTCCATCGCCTGATCTTGATCTGGTGATCTATCTTGTGGGTAAGGAGGCTTGTCTGCGCCGCTTTAGTCAGGCGATTGAATTCATTAAAGCTGCTGCGTGAGGACTATTGCAATGAGTGAAACCAATACGCCAACCAATTTTATCCGCCAGATTATTGATGAAGACCTGGCTTCGGGCAAACATGACAGCATCGCCACCCGTTTTCCGCCTGAGCCGAACGGCTATTTGCACATTGGTCATGCCAAGTCGATTGCCCTGAATTTTGGAATTGCAGAAGATTATAATGGCAGCTGTAATCTTCGTTTTGACGACACCAATCCACATAAAGAAGATATGGAGTTTGTTGCATCCATCCAGGAAGATGTGAAGTGGTTGGGTTTTCAGTGGGCCGGCCAGCCGTATTACGCCTCTAACTACTTCGACAAACTGTATGAATTTGCTCTTGAGCTGATCAAATCGGGCAAGGCCTATGTTTGTGAGTTGAGTGCCGATGAAACACGTGAGTATCGTGGCAGCCTAAAAGAACCAGGCAAGGACAGTCCATTCCGCAATCGTTCTGTAGAAGACAATCTCGATCAATTTGAACGTATGAAAAGTGGTGAGTTCGAGGATGGTGCCAAGGTGTTGCGTGCCAAAATCGACATGGCTTCACCGAATATCAACATGCGTGATCCGATGTTGTATCGTATTCGCCATGGCGTGATACATCATCAGACCGGAGCCACATGGTGTGTCTATCCCATGTATGATTTTACCCATCCTATCAGCGATGCGCTGGAGGGGATTACTCACTCTATCTGTACCCTGGAGTTTGAGGATCATCGCCCACTCTACGATTGGGTGCTGGATAATATCTCGATAAATTGTCATCCGCAGCAGATCGAGTTTTCACGTTTGAACCTGGAATACACGGTGCTGAGCAAGCGCAAGCTGACCCAGTTGGTGTCTGAGGGTTTTGTCGAAGGCTGGGATGATCCACGTATGCCAACCATCGCCGGTATCCGCCGTCGAGGTTACACACCAGCGGCAATGCGTGAGTTCTGTCAGCGCATCGGTGTCACCAAAAGTGAAGGTACGGTGGAGATGGAATTGCTGGAAAACACCCTCCGTGAAGACCTTAACGTCAATGCGCCACGACGCATGGCTGTGCTGGAACCTTTGAAGCTGGTTATTACAAATTATCCTGAAGGTCAGGTGGAAGAGGTAGTATCACCCAACCACCCGCAGGATGAGAGTTTTGGTGTGCGCAAGACGCCGTTCTGCAATGAAATCTATATCGAGCAGGAAGATTTCCGTGAAGAGGCCAATAAGAAATATAAGCGCCTGGTCATGGGTAAAGCGGTGCGGTTGCGTAATGCCTATATCATTCAGTGTGATGAGGTGATCAAAGACGCCGATGGTGACGTGATCGAGCTGCATTGCAGTTATGTGCCGGATTCCATCGGTCAGACCCCTGAGGGCGCGCCAAAGCCGCGTGGCGTCATTCACTGGGTCTCTGCCCGTCACGGCATAAATGCCGAGGTACGTATGTATGACAGGCTGTTTGCCCATCCTTCACCGGATGCCGCGGCGAATAAGGAAGGCAAGGCGTTTACTGATTTTCTCAATCCGGCTTCACTGCGCAGCCTGACTCAGTGTGTGCTTGAGCCGGCACTTGCAGAGGCCGCGCCGGGCGAGGTGTTTCAGTTTGAACGTCAAGGATATTTTTGCGCCGATGCCGACCATGCTCATGGCAGACCCGTGTTTAATCGCACTGTAAGTCTGCGTGACACCTGGGCCAAAACTGAGAAAAAAGACTAGTTGAGAAAGAATTTTAAAAAAGTATCAGAAAACTTAAGATTCTCTCTTGACGCAGCTGTAACGCCCTCGTAGAATACGCCTCTCTTTCGGGGCTATAGCTCAGCTGGGAGAGCGCTACACTGGCAGTGTAGAGGTCGGCGGTTCGATCCCGCCTAGCTCCACCAGGACACAAGGTTTCGTGTGTCCCCATCGTCTAGAGGCCTAGGACACCGCCCTTTCACGGCGGTAACAGGGGTTCGAATCCCCTTGGGGACGCCAACGTTGTAAAGCCCGACCTTCACCGGTCGGGCTTTTTTTTGTCCAAAATTCATGGTTTTTCAGTTGCTCATTTACGGTCTATACAGGCCAGTGTTTTTGATGGCCTTGTTAATGCTCGTGTTGGTTTTATTTCTCTGCTTTTTTTCTTTTTCATGTTATAGATAAATATCCGGTCGTGGCCTTAATGAGGAATGACGCAAGTTGGCAGCTTGCAAATAAATTGTGTTTTCGATCTAGGTTATTGGAATGAAAATGGCTAGCATATGTTATTTATGTATATGGTTTGTAAATTTTTATGCTTAATTTGATGAGTGTCAAATGTGAAATGTCGGCTTAATAATCGGGTACAGTTTTGTTCAGTTCGTCTTTGTTATGGCTGGACAGCATGCTGCCCTTTATAATTCATTGAAAGATTGAAGGCTATTCGTGCAACAGAAAAAAGTTTACGTCATCGATGATGACGAGGTTATTTGCGATGTAGTTAGAGAGTTGTTGCTAACTGTGGGCATTGAATCTGAAAGATATTTGTCTGCTGAAGAGTATCTAGGGGCATATAATCAGGAGATGCAAGGTTGTATTGTCTCTGATATTCGCATGGCGCGTATCAGTGGCTTAGCTTTGATGGATAGGCTGAAAGCGCTGGACTGTGAAATGCCGGTTGTTTTTCTGACTGGTTATGCAGAGGTAGAAATGGCTGTTCAGAGTATCAAGAATGGTGCGTTTGATTTTATTGAAAAGCCATTCAATAAGCATGTTTTACTCGAGACTATCAATCATGCTTTAGAAAAAAATGACGAAGTGTTGCGGGCTAGGGAAGTTACATCCAGAAATGATGAATGTATTAATAAGCTGACCAGTCGTGAAAAAAGTGTCTTTGACTTACTTATGCAGGGTGAGTCAAGCAAGAGTATCGCAAAGGCGCTTAGTATTAGTCCAAGAACGGTGGATGTTCACCGGCAGCATATTCTAGAGAAGTTTAATCTAAATTCAATTTCAGAATTAATGGCAAGAATTCTGGGTAGTGCCTCTTCCTTTAGATAAGGAGTGTGGTTCATAGTAAGCCGAATTCGCAAGAATAATACTGATGACAGCTACATGCACTTTTTCTGAGTCCCATGCTTATGTCTATGTAAACTGTCTATCGATTGAGTCTTCTTTGCCTTCAGGTTTGTAGTGGGAATGTCAGCAATGTTAATCAGTTGGTATATCTTCTGATTACATTGTGTTGTGGTCTGAATGTGGTGTTGGAGTCATTTTCCGGGTACAGTTTTGTGCATGCAGAAATCTGGGTAAGCTCATGGCATCTATTAAATCCTGTTCTTGTTTTCTTTTTTTATGCTTTGTTTTGAATGTCGTTTCAGCTTCGGCGGCGAGTTCTAATTATTCAAAACTGGTGTCTCTTGATGTTGCCGACTACATGGTCAGTGGTCAAAGGTATAGCGTAAATATCGAGTATAAAAACGTCGGCTCAACGGTTTGGAGTTCTAAAAAGGGATATCGCATCGCCTGGGCTAAAGCTGGTCTGAATAAAATATGGGGCGGCATAGATGCAGCAAGGCCGTTTGACAAGCCGGTCGCGCCAGGGGAATCTGTCGTGATTGGTTTTGATTTGATTGCCCCGGCATCAATCAGAACGGCACAGTTGAGTTGGCAGCTACAGGACTATGATGGTAAACCCTTTGGTGAGGTGGCTGAGGCTAAGCCGGTTCGGATCGAACATTCTGATAAACAGGCCCGCATTGTCATGCAGCTTGTTCCGGGTGAGGTGGTTGCCAGGCAATCTTTTAACGCTGCTTTTCGCGTTGAAAATATTGGAAAATTAGTCTGGAGTCGGGCGGCAGGTTATCAGCTTGCTGCACTTAAACCAGGTGTTTGGGGGGGGGATACTATTGAACTTGATTCCGGCGTTTATGTTGCACCAGGTGAGATAGCCAGTTTTAGAGCGAATTTCACTGCTCCCGAGCATGCTGGTGAGTATGCCTTTCAGTGGCAAATGCGACAAAATAATACTTTCTTCGGTGATGTCTCTGCCCCTGCTAATGTTGTAGTTTCTGGAGATGTTAACTTTTCATATAACTCTGAGTTCGTCTATCAGAAGGTTGCTGAGACCATGTTGTTGGGTGAAACGCATGAGGTGGTGGTGCAGTTTAAGAACTCCAGCAAACTTGCTTGGCATGCAGGTGATATCTCTTTAGTAACGTCAATTGCGGATGGTTTGCTCTGGGCGGTGGATAGTATTGCCATCAGCGCTTCTGAGGGGATTGCTCCAGGTGAGTATGCAATTTTTCGATTTAATGTTCAGGCGCCGCTTGAAGCTGGGCAATATCCCTTTCAGTGGCAAATGAGTCATCGGAGTAAAGGTTTGTTTGGTGTGCCGAGTGAGCGACTGATTGTTGATGTGAAGTAATTCTTGCCTGAGCAATAGCTTTTGTATTTTATAACTTACTCACAGGTCGGAAATAAAGAATACTACTCGAGTCAGTTAATGCGATAATACGGCTATGAAATTTGATGCCCGAAAATTACCGACAGATGAAAAAGCACTCTTACGTAGATTAGCCGTACAG
>Ga0316207_10001038_pt1 | contig 37321 bp, 26 predicted proteins | sample 6weekpyrite_MG_FD_204943 | JGI IMG/M metagenome (GOLD analysis project Ga0316207, IMG submission 204943) | Microbial mat bacterial communities from mineral coupon in-situ incubated in ocean water Damariscotta River, Maine, United States -... | ecosystem: Environmental > Aquatic > Marine >... | reverse complement strand
TCGTAATAAAAACATCTTTTCGATCAGGCGTAATAGAAACCTGAGTCGAGTCAATATTAAAATTAATATAACCACGGTTAAGATAATAAGAACGTAACGTCTCAAGATCACCCGCCAGCTTCTGCTTAGAATATTGATCGTTAGCCGTGTAAAAAGAAAATAACGTTGGTGTACTCAACTGGAATTCTTCTAATAAGGTCTCATTGTCAAAGGCCTTATTACCAACGATATTGATTTGGTGAATTCTCGCAACTACCCCTTCTGTCACATCAATAGTAATGCCAACCCGATTACGCTCAAGAGGAGTAACCGTTGTTTCAAGTTTAACGCCATATTGCCCCTGGCTAAAATAGATTCGCTGTAACTCTTGTTCTACTTTATCCAATAACGATTTATCAAACACGCGTCCAACTGCAAAACCAATCTCTTTCAATCCGGCATTGAGTGCTTCATCTTCTATCGAACTGTTGCCATTGATAGTGATCGTCGCAATCGCTGGACGTTCAACAACGGATATAATTAAGACCCCATTCTCTTGTTCAAGTCTGACATCTTTAAAGAAGCCCGTTTTAAAGAGCGCCCGTATAACTTTACCTGAGCGAGTATCATCCAGACTATCGCCAACTTTCACTGGCAAATAACTGAAGACGGTACCAGCAGCAATACGCTGTAAACCCTCAACACGAATATCTTTAATCACAAAAGAGTCAGCGGACCAGGCAACCTGTGCAAATCCGACACATAAGAAAACAGCGAGAATAAATCTTTTCATTACTTACCCGTACTTGTTTTTAATTATTAAGTTACGATTTTTATATTAATTCTTTATATTTATTACTTATTGGCCGCTACATTAGCCGCATTACATCATTGTAAAACGCTAGCAGCATCAGTAGTCCCAAAGCGACCATCCCCATTTGTTGACCAAATAGTTGGGTTTTCTCTGAAACCGGGCTGCCTTTAACCAGTTCAACCAAATAATACATAAGATGGCCACCATCTAGTACCGGTATTGGCAGTAAATTTAACACTCCGAGGCTGATACTCACAACGGCCAGAAAACTCAGAAATTGAATGAAACCAATGCCCGCCGAACGCCCAGCATACTGTGCAATCGTCAGTGGCCCACTAATATTCTTAACCGAGGCTTCACCAACCAGCATCTTGCCAAGCATACGCAAAGTCAAGTAACTGATTTGCCACGTCTTTTTTGCAGCTTCTCCCCACGCTGCCAAGAACGAGTATTGTACCACAGCCCTAAGCTCTGCGGGGACTGCTGGCGGTGGGTACGCCCTTGCACCCACATAACCATACTGTCGCTCATTATGCGTCTTACTCCCTGGGGTGATGTTAATCTGTACCGCCTTCCCTGAACGTAAAACTGTTAACCTCATGGTTTCCCTTGGTTTTTTCTGAACGATGCCAACCCAATCACGCCAATCAGCAATCTCAGAACCATCGACAGCAAGTACCTCATCACCTCGCATCAGGCCGGCATTCGCCGCCGCTTCACCTGAAATAACCTCATCAATAATCGCAGGCCAAACCGGCAAACGAGGCTTAATACCCAGCTGGGCAATAACGCTCGCCTTGCTAAAATCGACTGGCAAGCCTTGTAAAAGCAATTTACGGGTCTGTTCGTTACCATTTGCATCTTGAACTGCTACATTGGCAAATGGCTGGCCCTCAACGACTGAGGCAATCAGACTAATCCCAACGGTCTCCCAGGTTTGCGTATTTTTTCCATTAATTGAAAGTATTTGATCGCCCGAACGTATACCTGACTGAGTCGCGATACTCGGCACTTTTACATCTGCAACAACAGGCTTGAGTCCTTCTGTGCCAATCATAAAGATTAACCAGTAAAGTATAATGGCCAGTATAAAGTTAAAGACAGGGCCTGCCGCAACAATGGCAATCCGTGCCCACAAAGACTGCTGATTAAACGCATAGGGTAAATCCGCATCATCCACCGCGTCATTACGCTCATCAAGCATTTTGACATAACCACCCAATGGAATACGGGCGATAACATATTCCGTACCATCTGCGCCCTGCCAACGGTAAACAGGTTTACCAAAACCAATCGAGAAACGCAGCACCTTCACGCCACAGCGACGCGCTACCCAGAAATGGCCAAATTCGTGAAAGGTCACCAATATCCCAATAACAAGGATAAAGGCGACAATATTAAACAACACACCACTCATAGCGATTACTGTGCACCTTTTTCAATAATATCGTTGGCGACTTGTCGCGCTTGCATATCAGCAGACAAAATCGTTTCAAGCGAATCTGCTTCTTTATATTCGACTTGCTTCATGGTTGTTTCAATTACCTTTGCAATGCCCGTAAAATCAATATAACCCTCAAGAAAAGCATCAACGGCTATTTCATTTGCTGCATTCAATATCGTACTGGCAGTTCCACCTGCTGCAGCAGAATCAAAGGCTAACCGCAAACACGGGAAACGTGCAAGATCAGGCTTCTCAAAATCAAGTTGACCAACACTAAATATATCTAATGGTGCAACACCTGAATCAATTCTCTCTGGCCATGCCATGGCATGTGCAATCGGTGTTCGCATATCTGGGTTACCCATTTGCGCGAGTACCGAACCATCCGTGTAATCCACCATTGAGTGAATAATACTCTGGCGATGGATAACGACCTCAATGTCAGCAGGACCAACATCAAACAACCAACAGGCCTCAATCAGTTCTAGCCCCTTATTCATCATGGTGGCAGAGTCAACAGATATCTTGCGACCCATACTCCAATTCGGGTGTGCAACTGCCTGCTCTGGCGTCACAGAATCAAGTGTTTTGGGATCGGCATCTCGAAAAGGGCCACCGGATGCGGTCAGTAATATTCGACGCACTGATGCGGCTTTAGTTCCCGTGCGATAACCGGCAGGCATCGACTGGAAGATAGCATTGTGCTCACTATCAATAGGCAGTAATTCTGCACCATGCTCTCGCACCGCCTGCATAAACAGATGTCCCGACATCACCAGGGCTTCTTTATTGGCTAACAGAACACGTTTACCCGCGCGTGCTGCCGCCAGTGTTGGTAGCAATCCTGCTGCACCAACGATAGCGGCCATAACGCTATCGACTTCATCCAGCGCAGCAACTTTCACCAATCCATCGTTGCCTGACAATACATCACACTTTAGGCCTTCGAGCTGAAGTGCCAACTGCAATTTCTCGGCAGCCTCGGAATTCGCCATAACGGCATAGCCGGGCTTAAACTCACGACATTGTTCCAGCATGCGCTCAATATTTTGATTGGCGGTTAACGCAACTACCTTAAAACGATCTGGGTGGCGTTTAATCACATCCAGTGTACTCACACCAATTGAACCCGTCGCACCCAATATTGCTACACCTTGCATCACAACCATCCTGCTAAATAATAACCCGCTGTAAACACGGGGGCTGCTGCAGTAATACTATCCAGCCTGTCCATTACGCCACCATGGCCGGGTAATATCCTGCCACTGTCTTTTACGCCACTCGTGCGTTTGAAAACACTTTCCAATAAATCACCAGCAACAGATGCAATCGCTGCGAATACGCAAACCAACACAAACAACCACCGAGAGTGTTGTTCATCATATTGCCACCAATATGAAACCACCATTGAATATATCGTAACAGCGATCAATGCGCCCCAAACCCCTTCCCAACTTTTTCCAGGGCTAATGGCGGGTGCCAATTTACGATCGCCAAATAATTTACCACTAAAGTATGCGCCAGTATCTGCAATCCAAACAATGCCAAAAACATGCAAAACCATCCAGGGGTTATGTTCATGTAACAACACCATTGCAAGCCATGTAGGGAAAATAACCGCGCAGCCTACTGCAATACTAATAATAGAATAAGTAGATCCGCTACAGCGTTGCAACCGAGCAACTGGATCGCCCGTAAAGCTAATAATAACAATCAACCACGCAATCAATATAAACCATTCAATGGGAAAATAAGCAGACGGATAAAACCACACTAATATAAAAGCAGCATTTAAACTGATTAAACCCAACAATTGTGGCAGTTTGCTTTTGACATTACTTAATTTAAGCCATTCATAGGCAGCAATGGTCATCACTACCGCCCACACTATTGAAAATAAATTCAACGGTAAAAACAAAACGCTACCAACGACAAATGGCAGCAAGACCAGTGCGGTTATAATTCGTTGCTTAAGCATGCTCTTCTTCTACCTGCTCTCCGGTACGACCAAAACGTCTTTGCCTGCCCGCATAATCATCAAATGCCTGTATAAAATTCTGCTGTGAGAAATCAGGCCAGAGGATATCAGTAAAATATTGCTCGGTATAAGCGATCTGCCATAATAAAAAGTTACTAATACGGTGCTCACCACCGGTGCGAATAAACAAATCCGGGGCAGGCAAATTGGATAATGTTAGGTACTTGCCAATCAGCGTTTGATCAATGTCCTCTGCGGCAATACCTTGCTCAACTATTTTTTGCACAGCCTGGACAATATCCCAGCGACCACCGTAATTAGCTGCAACCGACAAGGTCATACCCGTATTATTTTCAGTCAGTGATTCAACTTCAGCAATTCGTGATTGTAACTTTTCAGTGAAGGCGCTTCTGTCACCGATAATTTGCATACGAATGTTATTTTCATTAATCGACTTTGCCTCTTCGCGCAGCGATTTAATAAAAAGATCCATTAGCAGATCAACTTCCTTTCGTGGCCGACTCCAGTTTTCACTACTAAATGCAAACAACGTTAAGGCGGAAATATTATTGCGCGCACACACTTCAACCGCCATGCGCGCAGACTTAACCCCCGCTTTATGTCCAGCAATACGTGGCATATGGCGTTGCTTTGCCCAACGCCCATTGCCATCCATGATAATGGCAACGTGCTTAGGCAGCTTCAGATTTAGCGAAGATATATTTTTTTCTGTGGAAGAAGACATAACTATGCTATTTACGCTATGCCTTGATTAAATTCTATAGGGAAAATCACAAATGACTCAATCATAAAGATTGTCATCAAATTTCCATGAGGTCCTTTTCTTTCGCCTCAAGTAAAACATCAATTTCTGCGATTTTTTTATCTGTCAGCTTTTGCACCAGGTCTTCAGCATGATGCTGCTCATCTTCAGAAATATCTTTATCTTTTTCAAGCGACTTAAAGTCACCATTCGCATCACGGCGTATATTACGTACTGCAACGCGAGACTGCTCAACTTCCTGGCGTACCAGGCGAATCATATTCTTACGGGTTTCTTCGGTTAGTGCTGGCAATGGGATACGAATTACCTCACCTGCCGTTACCGGGTTTAGACCAAGACCGGCATCCATGATCGCCTTCTCAATTGGTTGCACCATGGTTTTATCCCACGGCGTCACGGATAACGTTCGTGCATCAGAAACTGAAATATTGGCCGTTTGTCCCAGGGGGGTATCATTTCCGTAGAACGACACCATAATATGGTCAATCAAACTAGGGCTGGCACGTCCTGTACGCATCTTACTCAAGTCACCTTTGAGTGACTCAATGGTTTTACCCATACGGACTTCTGCATCTTTAATAATTTCGTCAATCACGCTGCATTCCCCTTTTCAACGAGGGTACCCTCGTCCTCACCTTTAATGACACGCATTAACGCGCCAGGCTTGTTCATATTGAATACTCGTAAAGGCATGTTCTGATCACGACACATCACAATCGCAGTGGCATCCATCACTGCCAATTTCTTCGCCAACACCTCATCGTAAGTCAGGCTAGTATATAGCGTCGCGTCAGGATTTTTAACCGGATCAGAAGAATAAACGCCATCTACTTTGGTTGCTTTAAGCATAATATCTGCGCCAATCTCGATGGCACGTAGGCTGGCTGCAGAATCGGTTGTAAAGAAAGGATTACCGGTGCCCGCAGCAAAAATAACCACTCGACCTTTTTCCAAATGACGAACTGCGCGACGACGAATGTAATCTTCACAGACTTCATTAATACTCAATGCCGACATCACACGAGCCTGCATACCTTTTTGCTCAAGGGCATCTTGCATCGCCAGAGAATTCATTAGCGTCGCCAACATCCCCATATGATCGCCGGTAACACGATCGATACCGTTTTGTGCCAAACCAGCACCACGAAAAATATTACCACCGCCGATAACAACACCCACTTCTATGCCGATATCAAGCAGTTCTTTAATTTCGCCAGATACCCGGCTAATAACTGCAGGGTCAATTCCATAATCCCCATCACCCATCAGCGCTTCCCCGCTGAGTTTCAACAGGATACGCTGATAGGCTTGCGATGAGGATGATGTCATTTATTCGCCTTTCATCTGTGCAGCAACTTCTGCTGCAAAATCTTCAACCTTCTTCTCGATACCTTCACCTACTTCAAGGCGAGAGAAACTCATTACATCGGCACTGGCAGATTTAACTAACTTCTCGATATTTTGATCAGGATCTTTAACAAACGGCTGTCCATAAAGACTTTGTTCGTTAAGGAATTTCTTCACCTTGCCAACCATCATCTTTTCGATGATCTCGGCAGGTTTGCCACTTTCGGCAGCTTGTGCTGCGAAAATAACTTTTTCCTTTTCAATCAATTCATCAGGAACGTCGTCTTGTTTAACACAAACAGGCTTGCTCGCTGCAATGTGCATGGCAATATCACGTGCCATTTCATCACTGCCACCCTTAAGATCAACAACCACACCGATACGAACACCGTGTGAGTATGTGCCCAGGTGGTCACCTTGACGTTTAATAAGCTCGCAACGACGAACCGTAATGTTTTCACCGATTTTTGAAATCAGTGCCTTACGGCCTTCTTCAACCGTTTCACCAGAAGCGAGTGTCATAGCTGATAATGCATCAGCATCGGTCGCTTCATTGGCCAGAGCACAATCAGCAACGGTTTTGGCAAATGCCTGGAAACCGTCATCTTTTGCGGCGAAGTCAGTTTCACTGTTAACTTCAACTAATGCAACCGTTGCACCGTCATCGCTAGCAACGATTTCGATTTTACCTTCTGCAGCAACTCGTCCGGCCTTTTTGTCCGCCTTTGCTGCACCAGACTTACGCATCATTTCAATCGCGGCATCAATATCACCATCGGTTTCAACAAGCGCCTTTTTGCATTCCATCATTCCTGCGCCAGTACGTTCACGCAGTTCTTTAACTAATGAGGCTGTAATTGCCATATCGTTCTAACCCTCGTTAAATTATTCAGCAGAACCAGATTCGTCAGCTGCTTCTTTCGCATCTGACTTCGCTGCAGTTTTCTTAGTTGCCGCTTTCTTGGTAGTCGCCTTCTTGGTAGTTGCCTTTTTAGTTGCTGCTTTCTTCGCAACCTTTTTCTTGGCTGGTTTCTTTTCTGCTGCTTCGTCAACTTCCATAAATTCGTCAGCAGGACCTTCAGTTGAACCCATGCTAGGACGACTTTCCATTACCGCTTCAGCTACCTGAGCTGTGTAAAGCTTAATGGCACGAATCGCATCATCATTACCTGGAATAATGTAATCAACGCCCGCTGGCGAGTTGTTTGTATCGACAACACCAATAACCGGAATACCTAATTTCTGTGCTTCACTAATTGCAATGTTTTCGTAACCCACATCAACAACAAACAACGCATCAGGAAGACCGCCCATATTCTTGATACCACCAAGACTACGATCCAGTTTTTCCATTTCGCGCGTCATATTAAGCGCTTCTTTCTTTGTTACGCGATCAAAGCTGCCATCTTCAGACATTTTTTCAAGATCTTTAAGGCGCTTGATTGACTGACGAACAGTCTTGTAGTTAGTCAACATGCCACCCAACCAGCGATGGTTGACGAAAGGCATGCCACAACGTTCAGCTTCTTCACGGACGATTTTGCTTGCCGCACGTTTAGTGCCAACAAAAAGAATACGACCTTGGTTTGAAGCCATACGACCTAGAAAATTCAATGCATCGTTAAACAACGGTACGGTTTTTTCCAGGTTAATAATATGAATTTTATTACGGTCCCCGAAAATATAAGGGGCCATTTGAGGGTTCCAGAAACGTGTTTGGTGACCGAAGTGGACACCCGCTTCCAGCATGTCGCGCATGGAAACATTCGCCATGTTATTTCTCCTAAGTTAGGGTTGCGCCTCCATATTTCCCACTGACTAACCTGATACCCTTAACAACTGTAAGGAGTCAAGCACCCGAGCCAATGTGTCGAAATATGTGCGATTTATAGTCACCTGCTATCGAAACTGCTCAATAACAGATATGATTTGCCAAACTGGCGCGCGATTTATACCATAATCAGCTTGCTACAACAACGGATTCGACTGATTTTACATCGATTTTTGCCCAAACAGGCTGAATTACTCAAAAAACGAAGAGAACTATGGCTGTCACAATAAAAACCACTGACGAAATTGAAAAAATGCGCATCGCGGGTCGCCTGGCAGGCGATGTGCTCGACATGATTCGTCCCCATGTTGTTGCCGGTATTACCACCGATGAATTGGACAAAATTTGCCACGATTATATCGTCAATGATCAACAAGCAATCCCTGCTCCACTTAACTATCGCGGCTTCCCAAAATCCATCTGCACCTCGGTAAACCATCAGGTTTGTCATGGCATTCCGGCCGACAAGAAACTAAAAAACGGTGATATTATCAATATCGACATCACGGTCATTAAAGATAAGTACCATGGTGATACCAGCAAAATGTTTATGGTTGGGAAACCGAGCATCCAGGCTGAACGAATATGTCGTATTAGTTATGAATGTATGCGGCTCGGCATCGAAATGGTCAAGCCGGGTATTCAACTGGGTGATATTGGTCATGTCATCCAGCAACACGCAGAAAAGAATCATTGTTCTATCGTGCGCGAGTATTGCGGTCACGGCATTGGCCTAAACTTTCATGAAGATCCCCAGGTACTCCACTATGGTGAAGCCGGTACCGGACTCGTGTTGGAACCCGGAATGATTTTTACGATAGAACCAATGGTCAATGTTGGTAAACGTGCGGTAAAGGTGCTTCCCGATGAATGGACGGTGGTTACCAAAGATCGCAGTCTATCTGCGCAATGGGAACATACCATTTTAGTCACTGAAAATGGATTTGAAGTACTGACCCAACGCCCAGACGACGACATTTAACAGCATGAGTAATACTGATAGCGATACGTCGAAGTTAATTCTAGACGACGTGACACCCCTTGAAGGAATTCAAAACTACAAGGCTTACCTGAAAGAATCTGAACAACAATTACTAAATGCTTTTCACAAAGAAGCAGATGCCAACCTATTGGTCCAGCGTCGCGCAGAAACGATTGACGTTCTTTTACAACAGGCATGGCAATTTTTTCTTGGTCATGCCCAAAATGATGCCACACCATCACTGATTGCTGTTGGTGGCTATGGTCGCTCTGAATTACATCCTAGCTCTGACATTGATCTCATGTTGTTGCTACCCTGCGAAGATGACAGCCAGTGGCATGATGCCATCACACAGTTTGTTACTTTTTTATGGGATATCGGCCTTGAAGTTGGTCATAGCGTAAGAACTCTTGCCGACTGCGTTACACAGGCAACCGCTGACATAACCATTGCGACCAACCTCATGGAAGCTCGTTTACTTTATGGTTCGACCGCCATGTTCGAAAAAATGCGCGAACAAACCGGACCTGAGCATATTTGGCCAAGCATTGATTTCTTCACCGCCAAATGGGAAGAACAAATAGCGCGTCATAATAAATTTGATGACACCGCTTACAATCTTGAGCCGAATATCAAAGAAGGCCCAGGAGGATTACGTGATATTCAGATGATTGGCTGGGTAGCAAAACGACACTTTGGAGCTGAAACCTTATGGGATTTAATTGCCGAAGGATTTCTAAGCGAAGATGAATGTAATACGCTACTTGAGCATCAAAATTTCCTGTGGCGAATCCGTACTGCTCTGCACTCGCTTACCACACGACGAGAAGACAGGTTGCTATTTGATTTTCAACGCGACCTCGCGAAACAATTCAACTACATCGATGACAGCCAGCAACTAGGCGTAGAAAAGTTCATGAAACAGTACTATCGAACTGTTGGTGAACTGAGTCGCTTAAATGAAATGCTATTGCAGTTATTTCAAGAGGAAATCCTTTACAAACACGAGTCTGAAGAACCCGTCATTATTAATGAACATTTTCAATCACGAAAAGGTTTTATCGAAATAAGTGATGAAAATATATTCGAACAACAACCATCCGTTCTGCTTGAGATATTTCTGGTTCTGGAGCAACACCCGGAACTCAAAGGTGTTCGCGCTGAAACCATTCGACTGATACGCAGTAACCGTTACCGTATTGATGACACATTCCGCAACAACGAACAGTGTCGAAAAATTTTCATGGAAATTATACGCCAGCCTCAGGGTATTACGCACGAGTTCAGGCGCATGCATCGTTACGGCATACTCGGCGCTTATATTCCCTCCTTCGAGATGGTTACAGGACAAATGCAATACGATTTGTTTCATGTTTACACTGTGGATGAACATACTTTATTCGTGGTACGGAACTTGCGCCGTTTAACCATCGATGAATTTAGCGGTGAACTACCTCATTGCAGTCAGGTCGTTCATGAAATAGAAAAGCCGGAAGTCTTATATCTTGCAGGCCTTTTTCACGACATCGCAAAAGGCCGCGGCGGAGATCATTCAGAACTTGGCGCTGATGATGCATTTAAATTCTGCCAGCATCATTACATGAGCAATTATGATTCGAGTATTGTCTCATGGCTTGTCAGGCAACATCTAATTATGTCGAGAGTTTCTCAACGAGAAGATATTAACGATCCCGACGTTATTAATAACTTTTCTGAATTAGTCGGCAACAAAGAACGTCTCGACATGCTGTACCTGCTCACTGTCGCAGACATGCGCGCAACAAGCCCAACGGTATGGAATTCATGGAAGGGTACCCTGCTTGAAAACCTTTATAAGTTCACGTTAAAAGCTCTGCGCAAGCGGCTTAATAGTATTGACAATACTGAACTTGCTGCAGACATTCAGCATAAAGCACGCCAACAGTTAGAAAAAGGGGAAATTGACCTTGCTCAAGTAGAAAATCTCTGGGCTACGCTAAGTGAAGAATACTTCTTACGTTACAGAATAAACGAAATTGTTAGCCACGTTAAAAACATTATTCCGCTAACTGAAAAAGAATTGCCACTCATTCTTATACGCGATGCACTCGATCAAGGCGGCACCGAGGTTTTTGTTCACACAAAAATCAAGAATGATATTTTTGCACTAGTGACCTCCGTACTTGACCAGCTAGGGCTTAATATCGCCGATGCGCGCGTAATCAGAACATCGAACGGTTATAGTTTCGATTCGTATATTATTTTTGATCAGGCTGGTGAGCGTATTGAGTCACAGGTATCAAAAGATGAAATATCCAGCGCCATACGTGAACAGTTAAGCATTAAAACCGATAAAACCTATAAAGTAAGTCGTATGTCAGCCAGACAACTGCGGCATTTCAATATAAACACCGATGTACAATTTGAAAATGATTCGAAAAATCAGTATACCATAATGGAGGTTATTACTGCCGATCGAGCAGGTCTTCTTGCCAGTATTGGTAAAGTACTCAACGAAAATAATCTACAACTACACAATGCCCGCATCAGTACTTTTGGTGCGCGTGCTGAGGATTTATTTTACGTAACAGATGCTAATGGAAATTTGCTGGATGTGATGACAAAAGAGATCCTCAGAAACACGGTTATCAATACCCTCGATACGCCTGAAAGTTAACGACAATAAAAAGACATTAATTGGCAGACGTTGCCAATAAGCGCTGCCGCAACTTATCTCCTAGACCATATTGATTACAAAATCGATTAATACGCATCCCTGTTGGCTGAACATAACGTAGCTTGCGAATACCGGTTTTTATTGGTGCCGTGCAAACAATCGTAGCCAGTTTCTGGGAAATAAATGCTAATTGCTGATTATCTCTTAATAAACCATAGATTCGTTTCGCACCACGTAATTGACTTACCTCAATTTCATTAAGGCTCTTATATATCGATACCAATGAACCATATTGTGCTAATAATGAAATGGCAGTTTTACTACCAATGCCAGGTACACCCGGAATATTATCAATACTGTCTCCTGCCAAAGCCAAAAAATCGATCATCTGCTCTGGTTTAACACCAAATATATTTTTGCATTCAGCATACGAATATCGTTTCTCTTTCGCATAATTCCAAAAGACATCGCCCTTCTTAAGCAATTGCGATAAATCCTTATCACTAGTAACAAATGTAGTTTTGAAATTATTCTTTCGCACTCGTTTGCTAATCGTACCGATGAGATCATCCGCTTCATAACGCTTGCTGGAATAAGCACTGATACCCAGCACTTCTGTCAACTTACGGCATAGCTTAAATTGGTATTTAAGATCCTCAGATGCGCTTTCCCGATTGCTCTTGTAATCAGCGTATATTTTATTGCGAAAACTGGAATGCAAACTTTCGTCAAAAGCGGCTGCAATATGTGAAGGATTGGTTTGTTCAAGTAATTGACAAAGAAAATAGGCATAGCCATAAACAGCATTAACAGGCTTACCCTCATCATTCAGTATAGAGTCGGGCAACGAAAACCAGGCCCGAAAGATATAAATACTCGCATCGATTAAATAAAGTTGTCGTTGGCTCAATCGGAGAAACTCGCTTGACTTATAATAGCGCGTTTTTGCTGATTATCGTGATAGGCATGTTGTTCAGGACATGATAATAAAAATTGCTGCCACTGCGCCCATTCCATTGCCTGCTCAGTATCAGCACAACTTAACAGGCGAATAATCACATCACCTATCTTCCATGGCCCTTCACCCTTTATTTCTCCTTTCAACAGATGCACTTCAGGTAATTCTGAATCCAGCCAAAAGGGTTTAACATAGACCAGCCCTTCAGGGTGCAAAAATTTTTCAGCGATTAAGCACTGTTTACCATTTTGATAACGAACTAACAAGGGGGCTCTCAATGTAAAGACATCGGCCATGCATAAATACCTACGATATAAAACCGTATTATGGCGTGCTAACGAGGCACAAGCAATTCATTGATCATCAATGGTTTCTCAATACCATAGCCTTGCGCAAAATCAACACCGATTTCAGCCAACATAGCATATATATCTTGATCTTCAACGTATTCAGCAATCACACGCTTACCCATGAAATGTCCAATTTCACATATAGACTTAACCACAGCGTAGTCACTAACACTTGTTTTAATTTCTTTTACAAAAGTGCCATCTATTTTCAAATAATCAACAGGAAGATTCTTTAAATAAGCATATGAAGACATACCGCTACCGAAATCATCCAGGGAAAAATGACAACCCGACTGCTTAATTCTATTAATGAAATTGGCAGAATCCGACAAGCTCTCAACACCGATTGTTTCTGTTATCTCAAAACATAGCGCATGCGCCGGCACACCTGAATTGTCAATCGCGTTAGTGATATAGTCAACTAAGCTTTCATCACTCAATGACCTGCCGGACAAATTTATAGAAAAAGAATCAACATGCTCAAGAATAGACTGATTGTTACTAATCCAGTCTAATGCTTCCTTGATGACCCAACGATCTATGTCTACGATCCTGTTTGACCACTCTGCCGCTTCAATAAAATTCTGAATGGAAATATTGTCGCCATGCTCATCCACCAATACCAGGAGCACCTCATAATGAGGTTTAACTGAACTACCATGGGAAACTGGCTGAATTTTCTGACAACGCAACTGTAATCTACTTTCATCAAGAATCTCATCAATTTTTGAAACCCAATTTATCATTTCTGAGCGATGTGAAAATCGTGTTTGCCCAGAACGGTACAGCTGTGTCCTGTTGCCACCCATCTCCTTGGCAAGGCCACAACTTGATTCAGCATTTTGCATTAAACTGGTAATGCTTTCACTCTGGTTATTGATCGTCACCAACCCAATACTTGTGCCCATTGAAATACGTTTACCATCCCACATGAACTTATGCTCTCTAGCCTGATGAATATAGTCATCTGATATTTCTAATGCTTCTTCAAGATCAACATCCTCGAGTAGTAAGCCAAATTCGTCACTTCCCAGGCGCGCTAACACGCTTGAGTGCCCATGTGCTTCAGAAATTATCTTTGCCATTTCAACAAGCAGCATATCGCCTGCCTCATAACCATAAGTTGTATTGATAACATTAAACTGATCAAGATCCACAAACAGCAGTGCATGCCGAATATCAGAGTGACGAGAATTAATAAGTGCCTTACCGATTTGTTTTTCAAATTCACGGCGATTCATTAAACCCGTTAAATGATCATGGGTTGATTCATATACTAATTGTTCATTAAGATCCTGCAGCATTGCATACTGGGCACGATCCATGGCAGGCTCATTGGCATCATCCAGAGGCCTCGCTACGCCGCTATGTAGAAATGCGGCCAATTCCTCGAAGAAAACAACTCTATCTTTACTACCTACTGCGTCGACAAAAACAATTTTACCGGTATGTTGAGCGACCCATGCCGCACGTAACCTTTTAGCGTTATCTGTATCAAGATCAAATAATATCCAGTCGCCCTCTTCGATGCGATGGGCTCGGCGCAACCATTTTTCATAGTCATCTTGAGAATCAAACTTATCTTCAACATCTGGAGCAACTTCATTACCTTGCTCTGCGCCAGATTCAAACTGATTGATGACAACTTTCAGTTGCTCGTCATATTTCTTGTCCTGTGCGGTGATGAGTAAATCCAGCTGTTCAGAGACACGACTAAAGACTGATAGCGTTCCATCAAACTCTGTGCCAATCAGATTTACCAGCCAGTCGAGTGCAGTCCGTACACCACTCGTTCCTTCTGTTTCTTCTTCTCCAATTAACAAGCCTAATTGCGCAATTTTATTCACCACTTGGCGTACCAAATGATCACGATCCATGAACAAAGAATCGTCCTCAATGGCCATCTTCAATACCGGCATCTCAATGCGAGCTAACCATTTATGCATGCTCTCTGGAACCTGAGCGTCAGTCAGTATCGTGTCAAATATACTGTTCGACACATCTATAATTTGGTCTTCACGTGATGCAATCACCTTCGCAGCACCATTATCGTCAACTTCATCTGCCAACGCGGTGCGAATCAGTTTTTTAAAGTCATCACGATTCAGTTCTGTGCAATTTGACTCAATACGCGACAAAGTTTGTAAAACCTCGTTGGGCGTCAGCGCTACCCCCTGCTCTTTATCGACTTGATCCGGCGTAAGATTGCTGTCAACAGTGGTTTGGCCAGGGTGAATATTCACGCGTTCGTTTTCATCAGAAGACTGCTCACGCAATTGCTGTTTCAATGTTCGCAATTCTGCGACCAGTTCATAGATATTATGGTTTGATATATCCCTGGGAAGTGAGGACAATTCTTGCGCATCCTCAGCCACGGTATTTTCTATGGCAGGACTGCTCGTTACATCATTTTCAACATCCCTTGCATCATCAGGTGTTAATCCTGACTCATGTTTATCTTGAGATACTTCCGACGATGTCTCTGAATGGGGAATTTTATAGGTTAGATTAGGCAAAACACCTTGTTCAATTAGGTGTTTGTTTAAATTTTCATACAACTCACCCAGAACCGCTACCGCCAGGGTTTTAAATATCTTATGGCACGCAATGACAATTTTATGGTGCAGGCCAAAACTGGCAATCGCATCCTGGAAAGCATGAGAAAAAAGCGCTGGCCCATAGGGATTTGTTTCATGGTCAACGGTTGCCGTAAATAATTCTGACAAACGCCTTTCCAGTTGCGTTAATACTTCATTGTGCGTACGTTGAACACTTTCAATAGTACCTGTATCTGCCAACCAATTATCAAGCGCCTCTTCTTCAACAATTGCTAATTCTGTGGTTTGTTCAGATAATGTCCCAGGCCCCTCGTTCAAATCATGAAGCTCACCATTCTGACAACTCGCCATCCGTTCAATGACACTTCGACTAAATAAGCTTATAAATTTATCCGCCTCATCATTTAGTACACCTAATGTTTCAAAATACATATTCTGTTCAGCAACATCCTTCAAGGTTTTGGATTGCTCGAACAATGAGTCTACGATCGTGACATGAGTTTTGACGGCTAATTTCGACACACACGTGATGACAATTTGAGTACACTGCGCAATGAGATCAATATTCGCCAGGTTCGCAGGGTTACTGACTTCGGTTTGGTGTTGTCGGTTAGACTTTGACACCGCCATTAACGATTGCAATATTTCCAAATCAGGATCAATTAACGCGACACCCGAAGAATCACTATCTTCCCGGATGATACGTCCATGCAAACTGTAAGGTGAGCCATCCTCAAGCGTAAACGTAATATCAATCAAATCACCTTCTGCCGTCGCATCATTCGAAGCCATACCTGCTCGTTGTGCAAAGACTTCATCCACAAGCAACATGCCACCCAAACACACATCTTTGATAGTACGCGTGAGTTGAGTAGAGCCAGCAACGGTAATTTTTGCGCTAAGCGCAAGCGGATGCCGCTGAAATGCACGCCTTTCTATGCCAGTAGGCTCTGATCGTGATTTGTTTTTATTCACCAACGTTAAATCCCATTAACCATTATGTAAGGATCATTCGCAACTCTATAAGACATATAGGTTATACTCTTAAATAAAGATACCGTCTAAAGTACATAAATACCTAACAAATCAGCAAAAATGACCTCTCAGCAAGCCGATTTAGTGCCGAACATGCTAAAATAACCAACTTCACTCACGCTAAAACTAAAAACATGCCACAATCTGCCAGAATTCGCGAAATACCCTATAATTACACATCTTTTTCTGATCGTGAGATCGTTATTCGCTTCTTGGGCGAAGACATGTGGATCGCCCTAGAAAAACTAAGGGATGAGCGCATTACCGGTCGATCCGCACGGATGCTTTTTGAAATTCTAGGTGATATGTGGGTTATCAGTCGAAATCCGTTTATTCAGGATGATTTGCTAGAAACACCCAAACGCCGTGATTCGCTCACCCACGCGCTACACCACCGTTTGGATCAAGTCATTGCGCGCGCAGACAGCAACCCCCTGGCACTCAAACTCGCTGAAAAAGCACGTCACGCAATCAGTGAATTTGAGGGTTATTTTGAGCACCAAAAAACAGTCCGCGAAACGGTGCTAAAAAAGCTAAACCGTATTACCCGACGCGCTAATATTGATTTTTCTGGACTTGCCCGTGTTTCCCATGCGACTGATGCCAGTGACTGGCGCGTTGAATATCCGCTAGTCATCGTTCACCCGGATACGGAACAAGAAGTTGTCGATGTCGTCCAGGCATGCATCGATTCAGGTTTAACCATCATTCCACGTGGTGGTGGTACCGGTTATACCGGTGGTGCTGTGCCCCTTTCTAAAAATACGGCTGTCATCAACACCGAAAAACTGGATGCCATTGGTAACATCGAGAACCGAAAATTAGAAGGTATCACTCAAACAGTCCCTACTATCCGTTCTGAATGCGGTGTTGTCACACGTCGCATCACCGAACATGCCGAAGCCCAACAATATGCCTTTGCGGTTGATCCAACCTCACAAGACGCATCAACCATTGGTGGCAACATTGCCATGAATGCCGGCGGCAAAAAAGCCGTTGCCTGGGGCACAACACTCGATAACCTCGTCTCCTGGAAAATGGTGACACCTCGTGCCACCTGGCTAACGGTTGAACGACTCGACCATAATCTCGGCAAGATTCACGAACAGGCGACTGTGCGTTTTCGCTCACAAGAGTATAAAAAAGATGGCCTCACAAAAATTGGTGATTCAACAATATATGAAATGCCGGGTGAATTATTCAGATTAAAGGGCCTTGGCAAAGATGTAACGAATAAAACGTTAAACGGACTGCCCGGCATTCAGAAAGAAGGCTGCGATGGCCTGATTACCTCTGCACACTTTATTTTGCACGAAAAGCCCACTTTTATTCGCACGGTTTGTCTTGAGTTTTTTAATCCTGATGTTCAACTTGCCGTCCCTGCTATTGTCGAGACAAAAGATTATCTCGATAACTATGCTGGTATATTATTAATGGGTATGGAGCATCTTGATGAGCGTTACGTAAAAGCTGTTAAATACAGTACTAAAGCGCCACGTGCCGACTTACCTAAAATGGTACTGCTCATTGATGTTGCCGGTAACAATGATGAAGCTGTCGCCGATGCCGCATCAAATATAGTACGCATGGCAAATAGCCGGGGTGCTGAGGGTTTTATAGCTGTCAGTGCTGATGCCAGAAAGCGGTTTTGGTTAGATCGCGCACGCACTGCCGCCATTGCCGCGCACACCAATGCATTTAAAATAAACGAAGATGTAGTTATCCCACTCGACAAATTGGCGGATTATAACGAATACATTGAAAGAATTAACATCGAGCTATCAACTAATAACAAGTTAAGGATGATCGATGCACTATTCGACTATTTAAATAGCGAAGAACTGGCGACCGATTCTACCAGCGACTTTTCTGACAACGATGAAAACATCGCCATACTTGATGCAAAAAAAGAAGCTGCCTTAAGGCATTTACAGACGGCTCAAAAAAAATGGCAACAAATTCTCGAACATTTAGACGATCGCGCTAATGACTTTATCGATCTCTTAGAGCCAGTTTCCCAAAACAGTTTCGATCCGACGATAACGATTTTTAATTTATTACAACGACGCAATATTAGAATCTCATTCCGTGACGCGGTAGAGAAACCGCTAAAAGAAATATATGCAGGTCAAGATCTGCAGTCGGTTCGTAATAGCATCGATATAATCCATTCAAAACTTCGCGATAGTCGTTTATTTGTCGCTACCCACATGCACGCGGGTGATGGCAATGTGCATACAAACATCCCCGTCAATTCAAATGATTACAACATGATGCATGAAGCCGATCGCGTCGTGGAACGCATCATGGATATTGCCACTAAATTAGGTGGTGTTGTATCAGGTGAGCACGGCATTGGTATTACCAAGTTACAATTTCTTGGCAAACCTGCAATTAAGGAATTTACTGAATACAAATCCAGGGTTGATCCACAAGGCCACTTCAACGATGGCAAGTTGCTTGATGGCGCAGGGCTTGAAAATGCCTACACCCCTTCCTTACGTTTATTACAGCAAGAAGCCTTAATCCTTGAGGCAAGTGAACTTGGTGAACTGAATACTGCAATTAAGGATTGTTTACGTTGCGGAAAATGTAAACCCGTTTGTACAACACATGTGCCACGCGCCAATTTATTGTATTCACCACGTAATAAAATATTGGCAACAGGTCTTATTATTGAGGCGTTCCTCTACGAGGAGCAGACACGGCGCGGCATATCGGTTCGTCATTTTGATGAAATGAATGATGTGGCTGATCATTGTACAATCTGTCATAAGTGTGAATCTCCTTGCCCGGTTGATATTGATTTTGGTGATGTCACTGTAAAAATGCGCAGTATTCTTAAAGCACAGGGGAAAAAACGCAGCAATATCGCAACGCGACTATCAATGTCCTATTTAAATGCGACCGATCCCCTTGCGATAAAATTACTCTATGCAGGGCTGATTCGCGCTGGCTATGCGTCACAGCGCTATGCCTCAAAGTTATTGCGAAAAATTGTACCCTTCAAAATCCCCTCGCAACCGAAAAACACAAATAAACGCGCATCAGTGGTCGTACAATTTAAGCACTTTGTCAGCAAACCATTGCCGACAACTCTGCCTAAAAGAACCATGCGATCAATTCTTGCATTAGAAGACAGCAAAGTTATTCCAATTCTTCGTAACCCAAACAAGATTAACGACACAACTGAAAGTGTATTTTACTTCCCTGGTTGTGGTTCAGAGCGGTTATTTAGTCAAATTAGTATGGCAACTTTATCGATGTTATATGAAGTTGGTGCACAAACAATATTGCCACCCGGCTACTTATGTTGTGGTTATCCACAAACATCTTCCGGCGACATCAAACAAGGCAGTAAGATCTCAACTGACAATCAGGTACTATTTCACCGTATTGCTAATACTCTTAATTACCTGGATATAAAAACCGTTATTGTTTCCTGCGGCACTTGCATGGATCAACTTCTAAAATATCAGTTTAATAAAATATTTCCAGGCTGCCGTCTACTCGATATTCATGAATACTTGCTCGAAAAAAATATCACGATGCCGGCCACTAATACAAAGTACCTGTATCACGAGCCTTGTCATACACCGATGAAGACACATGACTCAATCTCTGTCGCAAATAAGCTACTAAGTTCCGATGTAAAACTTACTGATAGATGTTGTGGTGAGGCAGGTACATTCGCCGTTGCACGACCTGATATTTCCTCGCAAGTTCGCTACCGCAAACAGGCTGAGCTACACAATGATATTGAAGGTTTAACGGGTAGCAAAACCACAAAAAATGGAAATGTTAAATTATTAACCAGTTGCCCTGCATGCCAACAAGGCCTATCGCGTTACGCCGATGATACTGGCCTTGAAACAGATTACATTATTGTTGAGATGATCAAACACCTTCAAGGTGAGAACTGGCAAGATGACTTTGTTAAATCAATTGAGAACGGTGGCATTGAAAGAGTCTTACTCTAACCATGGTATAAACTACGCTTTTTTCGGAATATTGATATCCTTAGAATATATACATTTATCAATTTCTATTAAGAACTTGTCAACGTCCAGTGGTTTGCTAAAGAAATCGTTAAAACCACTTTCACGAGAACGGCCTGTATCACTACTTGCGCTTAAGGCATAAACCGGTATCGAAAAATCAGCATGCATCGTCTTAATGGCATCAACCATTTCGTAACCCGTCATATCGGGCAAATGAATATCAACAAGCATGAGATCAGGCGAATAATTAATGTATTTTTCAATCCCTTCGGCAGCACTTGCTACCGTCATAAGTTGAACATCCGTTCTATCAGATAACGCCTGTTTAACCATTTTTATATTGACAAGATTATCTTCAATATAAAGAATCTTAAAGGGCCGTATCATTGTGACCGATGCTTCAACCGCTCCAGCATAATGCTCTATTTCAGTATCACCTTTACCTAAATGTTCCAGCTCAATCCAAAATGTACTACCTTCGCCTGGCTTACTATCAAAACCAATGTTACCTCCCATCAATTCAACCAAGTTTTTAGTAATGGCAAGCCCAATACCCGAACCCTCAATATTCTCATCTACTTGCAGTCTCTCAAACGGCATAAACAATTTGTGTTTTAGTTCCTCTTTTATGCCGTCACCGGTATCAGATACTTTAATTCTCAACATACCATTGTTAGTGACATCACCAGAAATAGTAACGCTTCCATTTTCACTGTTATATTTTACCGCATTACTAATAAGATTAAGCAATACTTGCTTGAACCTTATTGCATCGGCTCTAACTATATAGTTACGTTCATGTACTTCATTGTTTATTGTAATATTTCTATCATTTGCCTGAGATTCAAGAAGGGTCACACAAGATGAAATAATGTCATTAACGTCCACAACTTCAATAGAAACCTCAATCCGGCCACTTTCAATTCGAGCTAAATCAAGCAATTCATTAATAACACTTAACAAGTGCTCTCCTGCATTCTTGATTTCCCCCAGATTATCTTGCTGTGTTTGTGTCAAATTATTTTCTCTATTCATTTTCAAAATATGACTAAATCCAATCACTGCATTTAAAGGTGTTCTTAATTCATGACTCATTTGAGATAAAAATTCAGATTTTGACTTATTTGCTTTTTCTGCCCTTTCGAGTGCAGCTTTAAGCGCCTCGGTTCTTTCGTGCACCATCTCTTCTAAATGCTTTCGATATTTATGTAGCTCATTCTCGGCATTTCGACGTGCCGTGATATCCCAAAATGTAACAACAGCGCCCACTACTTCGTTCTCATCTAAAACCGGATACGACCGATATTCTACCTGGACACACGAGCCATCCTTTTTGCAAAATGATTCACTATCAACATAAATAGCTTCACGAGTATCAACAGGATTCAGATTGTTGTTTATTGAGCCACCATCTGTCGTCTGGCAATGAATCAGACTATATATTTCCTTGCCTAAAAGTTCATCATCATCATAACCCAGCATTTTTCCGCAAGCAGGATTTACGAATGTACAAATACCATTTATATCCGTTCCATAGATTGCTTCAGCCGTTGATTCCATCAATAAACGCACTTGCTTTTCTGATTTGCTTAAACGGCGCATTAAGTCAAAGCGACGACTAAGATGCACGGCCGATATAAGCACTATAAATAAAACGATCACTGCCACAACAATGATATTGGCCAGTATATCAACCTCCCAATACCCATTTGTTTCCACTATTCCCGGTGATGGGAAATAGTGTACTGATGCCATTCCGGTATAATGCATTCCTGAAATAGCCATCCCCATGACGACAGAAGATAAAATAAATGAAAACTCTAATGGTACATTTTTAAAACCCACCTGTTCGGTATAGCGCTTAAGTTCTAAAGCAACATAAGCCAGAATAACGGCAACAACGATCGACAAGGTAAATAAGGATGTGTCATAACGCATCAACGCATCCATCCGCATGGCAGACATTCCCATGTAATGCATTGCGCCAATCCCCCCACCAAGGAGAATACTTTTAATCGATATATCTACGTGCAAATTACTACTAATTTTTTTAGGGTAAAGTACAACAATGCTGGCAAGAAATGCAGGGGTAACCGAAAGGAATGTTATTGTTGCATCATAGCTGATCTGGACCGGTAAAATAAACGCGAGCATACCGATAAAATGCATGCTCCAGATACCTATACCGAGGGACGAGGCACCAATTAACAACCACAACATTGATGCTGCTTTTTTTCGACTACTTGCTATTCTTTCTGAAAGAAGAAATGCTGTATACGAGGCGATAGCGGCAACCAATATAGATAAAGCGACAAGCGTTAAGTCATAGCTGCTTACCAGTATTCCATCGAGTGTCCGCCACGATTCAAGGAATACAAAATGTGAATGCGTCGGCATTTCATTCATGTCAATTACAAAACGTCCAGTATAATACCAAACATAAATGTCACGCTTGATAATAAATTACACATAAAATCCCCCTCTCTTTTCTAGTGTGTTTGACTTACAAAACACGCGTTTCTTTAGCTTATTTCTAAACTAATATAGCAGTTTATTTGGGCAACACAACCGGCGGTATGCGGTCTAAATCAACATCAACGTCAACGTCATAAACAGCCTGCAGCAAGGATTCAACCAACACCTCATCTGGCGTGCCTAAGGCAACACATTCACCTTCTTTAAGTAAACAAAGTTTATCGCAATAACGTGCCGCCAGGCTCAAGTCATGTAATGCGACAATCACTCCATGCTGCTGCGCGGTATAGTGCTTTAATACATCCATCACTGATAATTGGAAATGAATATCAAGATTGGCAACCGGCTCATCTGCAAGCAACACCTGTGGTTTCCCTGCCAATGCGCGCGCCAACCAGACCCGCGCTCGCTCACCTCCTGAAAGATGATCAACCCGCCGCTCAGCGAAATCGGTAATCCCTGCCAATTGCATTGCAGATTTCACGGCCACTTCATCACTATCACCCCATGGGAGTCGCCCCAGGCTAACAACGTCGCTAACCGACATTGGCCATGCGCTGTTTATTGTTTGGGGATGCAAACCAATCAAGCGTGCGCGTTGATTTCGAGAAAACGTTTCTAATGCCTTGTCATCTGATTCAATGCTACCGGTATAATTTTCAAGCCCCACCAAGGCATGCAGAAAAGTTGACTTACCTGCGCCATTGGGTCCGATAAGCCCTAACATTTCTCCCTGCTGCAGCTCGATAGATACTGCCGTCAGCCGTGTGTCTACACTCAGTGACCGTGTTGATATCAAGGCCACCGTTTTGACTCCCGAATCACTAACCATATAAATAATGGCGCGCCTAGAAGCGAGGTGAGCACACCGAGTTTTAATTCCTGGCCAAAAGGTAATAAACGAACAAAAATATCCGCTGCACAAACAAGAATGGCCCCAGCTAATGCTGATGGTATCAGCAATTGATCAGGACGATAGCCCGTAAAAGGACGTAACAAGTGCGGCACTAATAACCCAACAAAACCAATGTTCCCTGCAACCGAGACTGATGCGCCAACCAGGATCGCCGTCCCCAGGACAATGAGACGACTGCCCTGATTAACCGCCATACCCATGCTCGCTGCAACTTGCTCACCCAAACTTAATGCCGCAAGCAATGTTCGTTGCGACCAAATGATCAAACCACCAACGAGCAGTGCCGGCACCAACACTAACAGACTATCCAGGCCACGATTCGCAACCGAGCCCAATAGCCAGAAAACCAATTCTTGCATCGCATAAGGGTTGGGTGCGAAATTTAAAACCACCGCCAACGCGGCTCCTGCAATAGTCGATATTGCCAACCCCGCAAGAATAACCAACGATGGACGACCGGTTCCCGATAAGCTCAACATTAACAACAAAGCCACAATCGCACCCAACAAACCCGCTACGGTAATAGCAAGGGCACCCGCACCGGCAAACAAGCCAAAGTAGAATACCGTTGCCGCGCCTAATGCAGCCCCCTGGCTCGCACCAACCAATCCTGGTTCAGCCAATGGATTGCGTAACAGACCTTGCAACGCCGCCCCGCTCATTCCCAATGCGGCACCCACTGCTAGTGCCAGTAATGTGCGTGGCAAGCGAATTTCTCCAACGATCAATGCGGCATTACTTGGCACTGAATTAAACCAATCTGCCAGGCCATCCAGAACCAGCACAGATACCGAGCCTTGTCCAAGTGATAACCAAATCACCAGGATAAGCATCGCAACAAGCCATGGGATAATATTTATTTTTGCTGCCATTGTTCACGTAAGGTTGTTAATTTTTCTATTTGTTGCCACGTCCATGGGCCAGCACACTGCCAAACACCGAATGTCAGATTTTGCGATACTTTATGTTTCATAACCTTCTTTAACGCGGGGTGCTCGATAAACATATTAGCAAGCGCACGCGATGTCGGGGTAGACCATAATACCGCATCGGGTGGGTCAATAATGAGTTGTTCCAGATCAAGCTTGCCATAACCCGAGCGAGTTATATAGTTGCGCCAGCCAGCTTGCTGCAATACTTCATGTTCCATCGTTTGCGTGCCGGTGCCAATTGCATTGGCACCCAACAGTAGCAAACGCGGCGCATCGCTATCCGGTGTGGGTAAATCTGAAAGCACGGGGATCTCGCTAGCAGTATTGCCCACTAAGCTTAAAAATTGTTGCATATAGTCTAGTAATGAATTCAGCGAATCCGGCAAAGGCAATATTTTCACGTTAATGCCTAACTCGCTTAAACGCCCTCGCAGTACAACCGCGTTATATTCACCCGCGATGACTAAATCAGGTTCAAGTTCGAGTATTTCCTCAAGACTGCCATCATGAGTTGGCCACTCACCCCTCACCCAGTCGACCTGATAATTGTCGAGTAGTGGTGATAAAGCCGCCACCTGTGCGCGCTGGGCATACGTCGTAAGCATCCAGTCACTACAGATATCCAGTGAGACTATCCTTTTATAGGGGGTTGCAGACAATAACGATGAATAACCCATCAATATCAGCAAAACCACGCGTGGTAAGCACTTATTTATCATTTTCCCAACTAATTCGACAATCCAGTCCGACATCATAGCAAGTTGGCTTAATCGGGTCAGATGATAATGGTAAAAATCATGATCTTAGAGGCCAATTGCGCACAGCGACTAAAGCAGCATTGTCTACAACGTCATTAAGTGGCAATAATAAAATTAATGGCAGTCAATCTTATTAATAAATTCAGTACTATCTGCTAACACTGAACTAATATGCCGAAAAGTACTCGATAATGAAAGTAGAATATCAATGTGATCGACATCTTCATATATCTTCGTCGCGACAGAACCATCAACACTATTTACCCGTTTAGCCACGCGAATCGAGTTACCTACTTTGACACTTTCATCATTGGCACCATGCAACAACAACATGGCAGGATCGCCTCCATCAACAAAATTAATAGGTTGTGTTTCCTGTATATCAGTGGCACTGCTAAAGACACGGATCACATCCGCATCTCTGATAGGTAAAAAATCATATGGGCCAGCTAAACCAACGAAACCACAAGGGCGTTTTACATCACTTTTTAATAACGATTTATCCAGGGCAATCATTGACGATATATGCGCCCCGGCAGAATGTCCCATGACAAACACCCGCTTAGGGTTTCCGTTATATTTTTCAATATTGTTAACAACCCATTGATATGCCTTTGTACCATCTACAATAAAATCCTGCCAATCAACATTTGGATATAACCTGTAATCAGGCAATACCGTTATGATTCCCTTTGAGGTGAACGCATCAGCAACAAAGCGATATTGATCTTTACTACCATATTGCCAACGACCACCGTAGTAAAAAATAACCACATCAGCATTATCCTTAACCTCATTAGGAATATGTATATCAAGGCGCTGCCTTGGTTGTGTGCCATAGGGTAAATCCAGGGTGCTTTTATAACCGTCACTACTGACTGTCGCATTTAGAATGCCTAATGGAGAACAGCTAACAAGAAAAACACTAAAAAACAAAATAGAAGTAAAACGTATTAAAGGCGCTGAAGATAACATGCTATATCTGAAAATGAATCACTGCTTATGAAAGGAGACCGTAATATCACCCAGTACAAAACCAAACTTACTCAGTGTGGCGCGATTGACCAAGGTATTTTTATCAATCAAATACATCCAGTAATCATAATCCAGATCATAAGTACCACTATCTGTATTGGTACGGATGGTGTAGTTCCAGTGCATACTATTACCCCAAACCTCACCCTTACCTAAACCGATAGAATCATTCGCCTTACCCGTATAATGATGGTCATCAACACGCGTTAGGACCCACTCCCTCACTTGCTTGGTACCATCATTGAAACTAAAGCGTTCTGTAAATTTACCAACATCCCCTTGCCAGTCAGCCGTCATATCAATGCGAAACCGCTTTGCAACATATCCATCCCGTTCTTGATAAACACCCCAGCCCGTTAATTTTCCTTGCAAGAACTTTTTAAAATCAAATACTGGTAATTCATTTGCATAGTTTTTTGGTGAAACATTTCCACAAGAAATTAATAACAGAGAACCAGAAGCAAAAAAAAGTATTTTCAGTAAAAAATAAAGGCTAAAAATACTTTTTGATTTTGAAAGATTTCGCATAAGAGTTTCCATACTCAGAATAATATAAAACATACTAGCACACGAAAAACGCACTGTCAGTGCGCGTCTCGCTGGCAAAAGAAATCACCACATGGTTATTTCAACATACGCAATGGACAATAAGCAAAGCAACAAAGTGGCGGTTAGTAAGCGGGTATATCTATTTACCACCACGCAAACAAAAACACTTACTCACAGTAAAATCTGATACAAACAGATCACAGACAACGCCGCAGGTACCATTATAATGATCTACAAACGTGGCATTACCAGATCATTAGCCCTGCTGAAAATAATCGTGGGGTATGCTACCGATGACGTCGTCAGACATATTATTTCCAAGATTACTCGACAATGGCCTCGCCCCATTATTTACAACACAGTTCGAGCCTCGACCAATCAACGCTATCACTGACTACACTTTGGCTCTGAGAGTCTGCACCGTTTTCTCCAGATACTCCTTCGTTCTACCCAGAGATAATCGAAGGTCATACTCGGAATCAGTTTCTAAGCCTATTTCAATGGCCATAAATAATTTGGAAAGATACTGTGCTCCAATGTTTGCACTACTACCTTTCAATGTATGTATTTTATTTTTTTGTTGCTCAGCACTTAATGAATGAAAGTCATTAATAATAAGCTCTATCTCGGCTAAAGAAATCGCATAAAAATCATCGATCAATGCGCGATAATCATCGCCCAAGATATCTTTGAGTGACTCTACAATATTCTCATCGATCAGATTCATAATAATGACACCCTACACTTCACGTGCCATTTCGTTATCTTTATAAAACCATCTTCCTACAATTTCACTAACTTGTTCTATTCTCAATGGTTTCGAAATATAATCATCCATTCCCACTGAGATACATTTCTCTCTATCACCTTTCATTGCGTTCGCCGTCAATGCAACAATAATAATATGCTTGGCATCGCCTTCTAAAACCCGAATAGCTTTAGTCGCTTCATAACCGTCCATCTCTGGCATGTGGCAATCCATAAAAATTAAATCATAATCTCCATTTTCAATCGCGCGAACCGCCTCTTGCCCATTACTAACCATATCGGGTGAAAACCCAAGTTTTCTGATCATCCCCGAGGCTACCTTTTGATTAATCACATTATCCTCTGCGATCAGTATTTTCAAGCTACTCTGTGCTAAGTCGTCACTTGGCACCTGACTTACTTCATCTTCCTCGCTTACTTTAACCAGTTCAGGCCCCTCTCCCATCAACGCCGCCATCATAGCATCACACAATACCGATTGGCGCACTGGTTTATTCAAATAATGATTGACACCCGCTTTCTTAGCATCATCAATATAATCCGAAAGGGAACCCGACGTTAACATAATAACTTTATGAGATGATTGTGGATAACGTTCAGAAAGAATGGTTGCCACCTCAACACCGTGCATACCGGGCATCATCATATCTAGCAAGATAAGTTTATAGGGCTCATTTGTTGTTATGCCTCTGGTGTATTCTGTAATTGCCGCCTCTCCACTTTCGGCGCTTGTATGTTCGATACCCCAGGAGGTTAACTGGTGCTCAAGTATTTTTCGATTAGTTGCATTATCATCGACGATCAGTACGCGGACATCACTCAGATGCTCACCAGGATGAACACTATCAACAATTACAGACGATTTGTTTAAGCCAATCGTAAACCAGAACGTACTACCAACTCCTTGTTCAGAACGAGCACCAATTTCCCCACCCATTAATTCCGCCAACTTTTTAGAGATAGACAGACCCAGTCCGGTCCCTCCATATTTTCTCGTTGTTGAAGCATCTTCCTGAGAGAATTGATCGAAGATGTATTGTAATTTATCGTTATCAATCCCCACTCCTGTATCAGTAACCACGAATTTAATATATTCACGGTCATGTTCGGTGACTTTTTGAACATCTATTGAAATCTCACCCTGCTCAGTAAATTTAATTGCGTTACTCATTAAATTTGCCAACACCTGTCTGGAACGGGTTGGGTCACCAATCACCATAGCGGGAACATCATTATGAATATTACAAACCATCTCCAGCCCGTTTTTATGTGCGCTATCCGCAAACAAGCTTGCAACCTCTTCTGTCATATCGCGAACGGAAAAATCAACGTTCTCAAACTCAAGTTTTCCAGCATCAATTTTCGAGGAATCGAGAATGTCATTAAGAAGAATCAACAGTGACTCAGCAGATGAATACGCGGTATATGCGTATTCCTTTTGAATATCGTCCAGCTCTGTATCTTTAAGCAAGGAAAGCATACCAAGAACACCATTCATGGGTGTTCGAATTTCATGACTCATATTGGCAACAAATTCAGATTTCGCGACAGTGGCCGCCCTCGCTTCGACAAGTGCTTCGTGGAGTTGCGTGCTGGTTTTTTCATGCTCTGACATTTCAGTCTGCAAAGGCAAAATTGCCGTTCTTAAAAGAATCTTCCAAAATATAAATCCAAAAGCAATTACAAGAAAAACCGTGAGCATTGTAAGGCGCACGGCCACTTCCACCAGCCCGTTTTGCAGCTCATCCTGCGAAACAATTACCGTTAACTTAGCAGTACTGTCACTTGAATATTCTATCGATTTAGTGAAAGAGATAGGGTATTGCGCTTCAGCCTGACGCTTATACATGGCTATTACAAAACCATTTTTTGCTTCGAGCATGATTTCCAGTATTTGTGACGTTTCACTACCCCATTCAGAAACATAGTGCTCTATATTTGCATAGTCTTTTTTCAGTAAAGCGCTTTCCGTTAATCTCGAAAAAGAATTTATTTCATTTTCAATGTATTTTTTATTTTCAGAAATCATTAATGTTCTTTGTTGAGAAATAACCAGGTAGTTTATGGCAAGGAAAAACACTAATAACGCAAGCATTAGGTAGATTAACGTCTTTCTATTTATTCTATAGTTTTTCATATTATTTTCTATTATGCCTATTTAATCACGTTATTATCTTTCAGTTTTTTCAGCATTAATCTCAAGTTGTCATAATCCGTATCTGTGGCTGGTAGCATAGACGTCATGCCCGACTTAATACTCGTCATTGCCGTTTTACCTTCATGCGTATTTTTAAGCTCTAATAACGCATCACCAATATCAGAAACCAACTTTTGCGATAAGGTATTACTTGCCACAAATAAATGCTCTGATAATTTTTCGGTTGTTGCCAATACCTTAAGCCCTTTTGATTTATATTTATGATAAACCGCCTCTTTCACTGCACCCGCATCATAATCTCCCGTTAGGACACCAAGGGCGACATTGTCATGTGAACCAATAAAATTAAAATTCAGTGAGCTTGCTGTGACACCGTTGTCAATTAACATGGAACGTTGTACAAGGTGACTCATCGTTGAATTAGGATCACCAAATGCAAACCATTTACCTTTTAATTGCTCAATTGATGTTATACCGCTATTTTCACGAATCACAATTTTCCCTTGAAAAGTCGGGCTACCCTTAATGGCCTGCCTTGCCAGGATGCGTTTTTGCCCAAACTGTTCAACCATCCTGACGTAACTCGCCGGCCCAAGGTAGGCGATATCCAGCTCATCATTACCAACATTTCGTATGTGTGTCGCATAATCTTTTGCAATCACCATTTTTACAGGACGGTTAAATCTTTTACTTAACAGCGTCACTAATGGCTTGTAAATCTTGATAAGCTTTTGAGGTGATTTGTATGGATGCACCCCAAATGACAAGGACTCGGCAACCAGTGCCTGAGGCACAGAAAGGCCTGCTGCCATTAAGACAAACAGACCACAAAACTTACTGAATAAGTTCATACCCTATACTCCTTGTACACTATTCTACTTACTATCTATCGACAAATAGCCACCTTTATGTAATTTTTTTACTGCACCATCAAGAATCAATGGCATTCTAAAATAACTTTTCAAAACATACACTTAATACGTCAAGAATGAATCATCAGGATGGCAAACAACAATACTGCTATAAGGGTGGTATTTCTATCTGTATGCGCGCGAGCACAGTGATTTTATCCTTAGGAGTGCGGATGCAGCGCGAATCGATTCGAACGGGCAACCACCTGGTGCGTAAAAGGAAAGGCGGCTACTAAATACCATATAGATTTTAGGCAAAAATTCACTTATTCTTATTATGCTTTTTAAAATCATATCTGATTTGAACTCTCCAATTTTACGTAGGTGAGAACGCAATGAGTCAACGAATTTCAAAGAAGTTACTTACACCATTCGAGACATCCCAGCCAACCGCTGCGGTGATAATGGTCAATCTTTTCGAACCACAAATTCAGACGACAAAATTATTTATTGAAGCGGTAGTGTCACGCGGATTACCCTATTTGGTTATCGGCAACAAAATGGACCTGGTAGATGAAGTGACTATCCGCAACATTGAAGAAGAACTGGGGATTGAATCTCTCGTTCGGGTTTCACTTTTACAAACTGAAAGCAATGATGAACTTGCCATCACGATTAGAAACACATTTCCGGAAGATGCGCGCATTTCCGTTTTGGGTATATTTAATACCGGCAAAACCAGTTTGATTGCAAGCCTGACAGGGATGCCACTGCAAATCAGCAATATGCCTGGAACAACCTTATCATTTGAGGAACACCCATGGGAAAAATCAGTTTTAATAGACTCTGTCGGACAGCTAATTGATGTCAACCGGCCGTTAATGGTTGGTTATGATTTTACAGGTATTGATGAACCATCCGAGATGCTCGAGCACGCAATGCGTCTGGATGCAGAAGGCATCCTCTCTTCTATAAAAAGCGCTAATCCCGGCTTGCTACAAGCATTGACACTGATCCAGTCCCGTTTGGATGCAGGAGGGAAAATCGTCACGACAGGTGCCGGTGCATCCGGTCTGGTTGCTGAAGAAATTGCCGGGCAATTCTTTGAGACAGGTGTGATTTGTATCCCCGTGACGAATGCATTAAGTCAGGGCTCATCCGTTTCCTTTGCCAAGGGCATTGCCGAAGAAGAAGGTAGCCTGGCCCGAATAATTGCGGCACACCTCAATGAACAAGACGTGCTGATTGGCGTATCCGCCTCAGGTGGAACGGGGTTTGTCTACGAAGCACTCCGGCTCGCACGCGAAAAAGGCGCGGTGGCCATCTCTATCACTGAGAACAAGGACACACCAATGGGGCAGAATTCCGATGCCATTATTCAAAGTAACGCTAAACCGGAAGGACCTTCAAGTACGCGAATCCAAACTGCACATTTGGCAATTGGGCATGCGCTGGTGTGCACCTTGGCCGCGATGCGCGGGCTGAAAGGCGAAGAGTCAGTGCAGAATATGATGCCGGAGCACATTGCCACCAAGAAGATGGGGATCAAATAACCGCTGGCAAGCGTTTGAGAGGCATGCGCTACGTCTCGTTTCAGCCATTATTAAAATAAAATACCCAGTTGATAATATCTTTTCCAGAAAACGTTTTTTATTTATATTACTGAAAATTGTTTTAAAGTTTGACTAAATTTATTCTGAAAGAGACGTCGATAATGTTCTTTGTCCACTCATTATGCAAGGCATCATATCTACTGAAAGTAGGCCCCTAACCTGACGTTTCTCAATCTATGAAAAATAAAATACTAAGATTTATTGAACAAGAGCAAATCACATTTGCAAGATTATTTGATCCTGTTTTTATACTTCATCTATTATATAAATACATACATTTTTTCTTGACGCGACCTTTAGTTTAGGGTGTTTAGTCTACTTTTTTATTTTGAAGTACTTTTCAAAACCCTTTTGTAAACCTCCCCAAATTAGTGCCACTCGCTTTTAGCGTTTTCCCGTTTTGAGATGGTCATCAAATACTCTCTGGGTGTGAGATCACCGAGTGAGTCATGGGGCCGTTCTTCGTTATATTCCCTAAGCCAGTTATCAGTTATTTCTCTGACCTCTGACGGTCGTCTGAAGGCATGCATATCCAGTATCTCGGTTCGATACGTCCGATTGAACCGTTCGACATACGAGTTCTATGTCGGTTTACCTGGCTTAATAAATTCAAGCTGTATGCCGTGTTCATCCGCCCATTCTGCCAACGTGACTGAGATAAACTTCGGGCCATTATCCATTCGTATCTTGGCCGGATAACCTCGCCAGGCCACGATACGCTCCAGTACCCTGACAACCCAAGGAGAAGGCAAGCTCAGATCAACTTCAATCGCCAACGCCTCTCGGTTGTAATCATCCACTACGTTAAATGTTCTAAACCGCCTGCCACACAACAAGCTGTCACACATAAAGTCTATCGACCAACATTTGTTCATGTCTGCCGGTACCGCTAAGGGTTCAGGGAAACGGTTCGGTAACCGCTTCTTTCCTTTACGCCGCAAATTAAGCTTTAGCACACAGTATAAGCGATAGACGCGTTTATGGTTCCAAGGGTGACCTGCGCGTCGCAGAACCGTAAACACCTTGTTGAAGCCATAAGCTGGGCAGCGTTCTACGACTGCTTGTATCGCTGTTATCACCGCCTCATCCTTGTTTGTATCAACCCGATAGTGATTACTGAACGACTGATCCCGATGACCTCACATGCCTTACGTACGCTCAGCCCGTGCTCCTGTCTTGCATAGCCGACCAGCTCGCGTTTCACGGCTGGCCTCAGAGCTTTTTTCAACCACAACCTTCAAGGTTTCATGTTGTAGACTCAAATCCACATACATGCGCTTCAATCGCCGGTTCTCGTCCCCAAGCTCTTTCAGCTTTTTAACATCTGAGGCCGTCATGCCACCGTATTTCGACTTCCAGTTGTAATTGTAGTAGGTGGCATCCGATATCCCGTATTCCCGACAAACATCCTTGATCATCCGGCCACCTTCAACCTCTTTCAGAACCTTGATGATTTGCGTTTCCGTATCGCGTCTTCTTCATTCCCGTTCTCCTTTGCATTACATTATGCAGGAGAACTCTAGTTGTCAGTGGCACTATTTCTAAGGGAGGATTACACTTCCTAGTGAAATTAATTTCAATATCGAACGTTTTCGGAGGAATAGTGAAACGATGTTTTTTGATGATTGCATTGGCTTTATTTGCCTTTGCAGGCATTAGTCAAGCACAGCAGGGGCCGGGTCTTGGAAACCTGACCTATAGCGCGGGCGAGCTCTTTAACCCGATCTACACCCTGAATACCAGAAATGGAGTTCCAGCCGATTCACCGGGGGGAACTTATGGACTCAACACCGCCTATATGCACAATGGATATTTACTCAGTCTCTTCGCTCCCAATGGTGGAGGAGGCCCCGGTGGCTGGTTAGTCATCGACGTTTCCAACCCTCGTAAGCCCAACATCGTCAATACTCATTATAATAAGAATGGCGATACCAGCGAATTCCGTGAGAGCCACTCCATGGGTTTTTATAATAATAAAGGAAAAAAATATGTGGCCATCCAGAGCGGAAGAGGAATCGAGATTTGGGATTTCACCGATTCTCTCAAGCCTTCCAACGTTAGCAAGCTGGCCATTGCCGGGGTAAACTTCGGCGACTATGGTAATGTATCCTGGCAGCTTTTCTGGCAGGCACCTTATCTCTACGTTGGCTTAGCGAATCAAGGGATCGCCATCATCGATACCAGTGATGTTGCCAATCCTTCTTTAGTCAAGGTTGTTCCTACCAGCCAAACGGGTGGATTCCGTGTCGGACCTATTTTCGCCATCGGCAATCAAATGATCATCAGCAATATGGACGCCAGCAACGGGATTTCCGTGTTGGATATCAGCGATCCAGAGAATCCTTCTTTGTTGGATAGCGTCGGTTCGACAAGAGAATACTATGCGACCTGTATCGCCGCGCCTCGGATCTATACCGCTTCTCGTGGCGAGAACGCCGTCGTTTCGGTTTATAACTTTTCCGAACCTTCCAATATCGTTCTGGAAGACGACGATTACGTGCTGACCGACCAACTCTACTGTGCTACACAGGACAACTACCTTTTCGAGGGAGCCCAGAGCGAAGTGGTCAAGATCGATACCGCCAACCCGACCAATATGACCTTCGTCGGCAGGGGAACCTTGGGGGTACCCAACCCGGATCACGGACAGGTTTCCGTTATGGGGAACCTGGTTTTCATCGGTAACGATCACGGAACAGGTAGTGGGTTTATTCCTCACTCCACTTCTCCCGACAATACCGCTCCTGCCCTGGGTTATATCAGTCCTGCCGACGGAGCAAGCTTACAGCCCTTGAGCAGTCGAATCGGAATCCAGATGACCGATATGATCCAGGACCACACGGTAAACTCGTCGACTTTCCAGGTTTCGGAAGTCGGGGGTGCTCAATTGACCGGTTCCTATAGCACCAACGCCGGTATCATCCATTTCTCTCCCGATTCACCTTTGAAGGTGAAAACCACTTACGAAGTCAGGTTGACTGCCGGTGGTGTCACTGACTACGCAGGAAACGGGGTAGCTAGTGAGATTGTCACTTATTTCTCTACAGGTTCCGCGGTGGATTCCACTGCCGATCCCGACGTGAACTTAACCGTCAATGCCGCAACGACTGCCGGGACCAGGATCAATTTTACCGCCGTTGGTGAAGGAACCGGAACCCTGAAATATTCCTGGGATTTCGGTGACGGAACGTCCACTTCACGGTCCACCAACCCCAACGCCAGTCATGCTTATGCGTCTCCTGGTCATTACACGGTTGTCGTTACCGTACAAGGCTCGGTAGGAATCGATACCGATACTTATATCCAGACGATCCATAATCCGATCACTGCCGGTAATCCGACCAATTCTTCCACTATCGTGCATGATGGATCTCATTCTTATAATGTGAATCCGGACAACGATAGCGTGACTAAGATCGACGGAAATTCTCATGGCAAGCTTTGGGAACGTGCCGTAGGGGATAATCCGAGGACCTTGGCCGTTGCTCCCGGTGGAGACATTTGGGTCGTCAATCAAGGCGATGCCAGCATTTCCGTTTTGACCGCTGACAATGGTGCTACCGTTGCGACTTACCGCCTGCCTTATGCTTCCGCTCCTTATGGGATCGCTTTCTCTCCCGACGGATCCGCCGCTTATGTAACCTTGCAAGCTACCGGACAAGTTGTGAAGGTCAATACGTCAGGAAACGTGACAGGAACCGCCACGGTAGGTGGAACGCCTCGTGGCGTTGCCGTCTCGGGTGATGCTTCTCGTATCTTCGTGACGCAGTTTATTTCTCCGCAGACACAAGCGGAAGTGTATGAATTGAATTCTTCCATGGCAATCGTAAGAACCATTCCCATGGCTATCGATACGACGACCCAGGACGGTGAGAATCGTGGACGTGGAATCCCAAACTACTTGAGCTCCCTGGCAATTTCTCCCGATGGACGTCATCTGGTGATTCCTTCCAAGAAGGATAATGTGGTGCGCGGACAATTCAAGGAAGGCCGGGCCATTAATTTCGAAAGTACGGTCAGAACGGTCTTGAATTTTATCAACCTTTCCAGCAACGCCGAAGACTTCTCCAGGCAGGAAGACTTCAATGATCGCGACATGGCTCAATCCGTCGCTTTCAGTCCCCTGGGAGACTACGCTTTCGTAGGATTACAGGGTTCCAACTCCATTGAGGTCGTTGACGCTTACGATTCCACAACGAAGCTGACCATCCTGCAAACAGGAGACGCACCCCAAGGTCTGGCTTTCAACCGCGACGCCAGCAAGTTGTTCGTGCATAACTTCTTGTCCAGAACCGTCAGAGTTTATAATACCAGCAGCATCATCGACGGCAGCAGCTTGAATCCGATCAGCCTGGCAACGACCAGTACCGTTGCCAATGAGGATTTAGCTTCCAGCATTCTCGCCGGAAAGAAAATTTTTTATAATGCGATCGATCGTCGTATGAGTAAGGACGGGTACTTATCGTGTGCTTCCTGTCACCTGGACGGGGGTTCCGATGAGCGTGTTTGGGACTTTACCGACCGTGGAGAAGGTCTAAGAAACACGATC